>ERZ857629.82-NODE-82-length-142982-cov-4.764516_pt1 | contig 142982 bp, 112 predicted proteins | sample MGYA00519700_ERZ857629 | MGnify/ENA primary metagenome ERZ857629 (study PRJEB31778, sample SAMEA3449351) | human gut metagenome | biome: human gut; feature: human-associated habitat; material: faeces | place: United Kingdom | collected 2010/2012 ... | reverse complement strand
ACCTGCAAATAGAGATGAAATTCCGGAATGGGAATCATCCCTGGGAGGAGAAACCTGCAAATCAGGATGAATTCTATGGCTGGGAATCATCCCTACGAGAAGAAACTAGCAAATCAGGATGAAATCCGTGGCCGGAAATCATCCTTGGGAGAAGAAACCAGCAAATAGAGATGAAATTTCGGACCAAAAGTAATCCTGAAATGAGTGTTTCACCGAATAAGGATGAAACCGGCACCCCGCGGCATGACAAGCCATCCCCCTGTAAACAAAAGCAAGATAATCAATTGTGGATATCGGTTGTGAAAGAGTGACAGGAAAGCAAGCAGCTTTTCTGTCACTTTTTGCGGATTGACCGGGCATGGGTCTCAAGCGTATCCTTTTCTTACCCCAATGTGGGAGCCGGGGGCTGAATGCCGGATGAGTCCATTGGGGAAACTGATTTCTGAATCGAAGTCTTTCTTCGAAAGACTGCCATTTCCTTGAAGATGTCACAGGAAGAAAGCTTCGTCTTATTCTGCGGTCGCAGAACTGTTCCAATTTATCTGACAACAGCACACACTTCTATTAAAAAGAAGTACAGATTAATTTCTGTTTCTGACTTGCCAAGGGCCCGGCGCTATGGTAATATTCTTTTTGCGTCTGACAGAGAAACGCATCTGATGTGACTCTGAACGGACGGAACAGAATATGCTGGCATGGCTCAGTCGGTAGAGCGTCGCATTGGTAGTGCGGAGGTCCCGGGTCCGATTCCCGGTGCCAGCTGATTTGGGAGATGAGATTGGAAACAGTCTCATCTCTTTTTGCGTGTTCTACAAGCGATGCGTGATCGAGAGTTGAACGACCGTCCGGAAGCTTGCTTCCAAGGCGGGCGTTCAACTCGAGAGCACATAGCGCGCCAGCGCGACATGAGCGAGACGCAAAGCGTCTGCGAATGTGCATCACCGGGATTAAGCATCGCCAGACTAACCACCTTACGGACTGAGCTGTCCAGAAGCCTGCTTCCGGCGCGGTAGTTCACATCTGCCTTTCCCAATGAATAAGAAGAAATCAGCAGCACATCACATCCCAATACATTCATTCAGAGAGAAAGGAAGCTTGAAGCAAATGGAGTACAGAAGAAACCGAAGAAATGAGGAGCGTGGGAAGGACCGCCGGATGGCGGGGGACCAGAATGGGGAGATCGACTGGCTGGATGAGGACAGCGGAACGATCAAGGCGAAGAGGAAGCTGGGGGAAAAGCGCAGCCTGCCAAAGCCGGGGCCGGTGATGATTGCGCTTCTTGCCATGCTTCTTCTTGCGGGAAGCACGCTGACACTGGTGGTTCTGCAGGTGAACGGAGCAGGAAGGCAGCAGGAGGAGCAGCAAAGGAAGGATGAGCAGATGGCAAGGCAGCTGGAGGAGATTCAGCTGTATCTGGCATCGCTGGATGAAACGGTGGCGGGCGGGCAGCTCTCAGATGAGGGAAGCTATGCACAGCTGACACAGGAGGTTGGAACTCTGCAGCGGAATCTGACGGAGTATCGGGACAACAACACGATCACAGATGATGCGATCGGCGAGGATCTGGACAGTGTCATTGCACAGCTTGACAGCATCCAGGAGAATCTCGAGGAAGAGCGGGAAGCAGCCAGAAAGAGAGACGCAGATGGAACAACCGGGAATCAGCAGACCGCGAAGCAGCTGCAGAGCAATGTGGATTCACAGCTTTCCTCTGTGCGCGAGGATATTCGCAAACTGATTCAGGAGGCTTCCGGTGAGAGCAAGGCGGAGTACAAGGAGCTCCTTACTGTTCTGAATGGAACCGATTCGGAGTTGGAAGCCCTGGAGAAACAAATTGTGTCTGCACAGGAGAAGATGCAGAGTGCGCTCAGTAACGGCCTTGGCAATGTAAACGGGAATGTCACAGGGCTCAAGGGCTCCATCGGTGAGATGAAGGCATCGGTAGAGAACATGAAGGGGCAGCAGTCGGAGCTGAAGCTTTCCATGGAGACCCAGGCGAAGGCACAGGAAAGCGCGTTGGAAAGCCTGTCCGTAAATCTTTCAGATGGACAGAGCAAAGTAAAGACCCGGATGGAGGAGGCAGAGGAGAGCATACTGAAGAAGCTCGGAGATACGGAAGAAAAGCTGAAGGATCGAATGAATGAACATGCAGAGGAGGAAAAGCAGGGCAGCAAGGAGAACAGTGAGAATACCAAAGAGATTCTGACAAAAACGAAGGAGCTTCAGAGCTGGCAGGAGACGGCGGGAAAGAACCTGGATTCCGTTGGTCAGAGTCTGGAGTCAATGGGAAAGAAGCTGGAATCGATGGAAAAGAGTCTGGGGAAGCTGACGGGGGATGCGGGAAAGGATCCGGAAGAGGAACCGAAGAAGCACCTTCATATTGATTGGGATGGAAATGAAGTTACTGCAGAGCAGGCTGCAAGGGAAGGCGGGTGCTTCCATACACCTGTCTATCAGCTGGACGAGAGCGGACAGCCGGCTGTCGGGGAAGACGGACAGAAGGTCGTGATTGGGTATCGGGCGAGCTGCCGTTATGCAGCTTCTGCCGAAAATGGCGGAACCACAGGGGGCGCAGGCGCAAACTGACGCGATGAGTCCAATTAGCGACCCGTGAAGCGTGAGCTCTGAAGACGCAGGCGTAAATCCGTCCTGATTCTGCAGAGCGAGAGCTCTCCTGATGAGGCGGGTCCTCGGGCTATGCTCTGTAAAAAGAAAATCCCCCGGCGGGCATCCTTCCTGAAAGCCAGCCGGGAGATCATAGATAGATTATGCAGATTTCTCTTCCATGGATGTCGGGAACAGTCTTCCCTTGTGGGGAAGAAGAACGGAAATCAGAACTCCGCCGAAGATGACGCAGCAGATGACTTCGCCGGCACCAACGGTGAGAGCAAGGAACCAGAGCGCTCCGGGAACGGCATAGGCATAGCGCAGAACCAGCGGAATGATGATGCCGTTGGATACAACCGGGCAGAGTGTGCAGAGGAAGCGATGCTTCCGGAGTGCATAAGTTCCGATCGCGCCAAGAAGCGTTGCCAATGTGCCGAATACAACATCGGGCAGAGCACTTCCGGTCAGAATGTTGGCGAGAAGACAGCCGATGGTGACACCGGGAACAGCAGCCGGAGTGAAAAAGGGAAGAACGGTCAGTACTTCGGAGAAGCGGACCTGAATCGCACCGCTTGCAAGATCAAAGCCTGCGGCGAGAGCGGTCAGTACGATGTAAAGTGCTGCGATCATGGCTGCCTGAACAAGGAACAGAATGCTGTGACGGGTGTTACGGGAATGATTCATGATGTGATCTCCTTTAGTTTTGTGCGAGTGGGAAGGATGAACCGGTTCCGGCCTGCAGCCCAAAGGCATGCAGCTGCTGGAAAAGGTATAACACTCGGTGATCAATTAATGCATGCGTAACCATAGCACCACACGGCCAAAAGCGCAAGACAAAAAGTGCAAAGTAAAAGATGCACGGCCAAAAGCGCAAGGCAAAAAAGTGCAAAGTAAAAGATGCACGGCCCAAAATGCAGGGCAAAAGGACAAGGCAAACCTGTAACAAAAATGTAACAGTTTTGCCTTCTTTTTTTGTTTGCAGTAGAATAAATTGACTAGGCATATTCTGCGCTAAGGGAAGGTGCCGGTTGGAAGAAATAAATGAGAATGATTTTACCTGTATTTGAGAATCTGAAATTCAGGAATCTGAGTTTCGAGAGTCTGCAATTTGAGAATCTGAAAGGAACGGACAAGAACTGTTTATGGATTATGGAAGAAGAGGCCTTGTCAGGAAACAGAAGAGTCTGAACTCCAGAAGAAGGAAGCGCGCCAATAAGGTCGGACTGATCGCGGGCATGGTTCTGTTCCTTCTGGTGGTTGGCGTGTGTGCGATGGCGGCGTGTGTCGGATTCGGCGCATTTCGCGGAATCATTGATTCGGCGCCGGATATCAGCAACATTGATGTTACGCCGACCGGCTATTCAACCTTTGTTTATGACAGCCAGGGCAATCAGACGGCGAAGCTTGTGTCAACGGATTCCAACCGTATTCCGGTGACACTGGATATGGTGCCGAAGGATCTGCAGCATGCCTTTGTTGCAATTGAGGATGAGCGTTTTTACCAGCATCCCGGTATTGATATGCAGGGTATCCTGCGTGCCATGGTGATCGGCGTGACAAGCGGGCATTTTTCCGAGGGTGCCAGTACCATTACGCAGCAGCTGATCAAGAACAATGTGTTCACCGGATGGACGGATGAATCCTTCTCCGAGAGTGTGCGGCGTAAGATTCAGGAGTGGTATCTTGCTGTGGAGCTGGAAAAGACCATGAGTAAGGATGACATTCTCCTGAATTATATGAACACCATCAACCTGGGACACAGCACGCTCGGCGTAGAAGCGGCATCGAGACGGTATTTTGGCAAGTCTGTCAGCAAGCTGAATCTGTCGGAATGCGCGGTCATTGCGGGAATTACGCAGAATCCTTCGTATTATGATCCGATTATTTATCCGGAGCATAATAAGGAGCGCCGTGCGCAGGTTCTGAAGAATATGAGGGACCAGGGATGGATTTCGCAGGACGAGTACGACAATGTCCTGCAGGATGATGTCTATTCGCGCATTCAGGTTGTGGACAACAATACCAATGACAATGCGGTCAACTCGTATTTCGTGGATGCGCTGACCGATGAGATCCTTGCTGATCTGATGAAGAAGGGATATTCGGAGACGCAGGCTTATACGCTGCTGTACAGCGGCGGCCTGAATATTTATTCCACGCAGGATCCGGAAATTCAGAGCATCGTGGATGAGGTTGTCAATGATGAGGCCAATTATCCGAACGGAACGAGATGGTACCTGCAGTATCAGCTGACTGTGCAGAGCTCGGATGGGACGGTTACCAACTACAGTACGGAGATGATGGAAAGTCACTTCCGCCAGTCCAATCCGTATTTTACCCTGATCTTTAATACGAAGGAAGACGCGAAGGCTTGTGAGGAAGAGTACAAGAATGCGGTTGTCGGCCCCGGAGATACGGTCCTTGGCGAGCGTGATAATATCACGGCACAGCCGCAGGTTTCTCTGACGCTGGAGGATCAGCACACGGGAAATATTCTTGCAATTTCCGGCGGAAGAGGGGAGAAAAAGGCAAACCGGACACTGAACCGCGCGACGGATACGGTGCGTCAGCCCGGATCCACCTTTAAGGTGGTATCGACTTATGCACCGGCTCTGGATGCAGGCGGCCTGACACTGGCGACCACGCAGAACGATGCACCGTATACGTATGCGGACGGCACACCGGTTCGCAACTGGTACGGAGAAGCCTATCGGGGACTTTCTTCACTGCGCCTTGGTATCCAGAATTCGATGAACATCGTAGCCGTGAAGACTCTTGTGGACATCACGCCGCAGCTTGGCTATGAATATCTGCTGGACTTCGGCTTTACCACTTTGGTAGACAACGAAGAGATCAATGGCAGGGTTTTCTCGGATATTCAGCCGACATTGGCACTTGGCGGTATTACAAAGGGTGTCAAGAACATTGAGCTGAATGCCTCCTATGCGACGATTGCCAACGGCGGCGAATATCTGGAGCCGAAGATGTACACGAAGGTGACGGATCATGACGGAAATGTCATTCTGGATGCCGATGAGATTCGACAGACGAGAAGGGTGCTGAAGGAGACGACGGCATGGCTTCTGACCTCCGCGATGGAGGACGTGGTGACCAAGGGTACCGGTACGAGAGTAAACTTTGGCACGACACCGATCGCAGGTAAAACAGGAACCACTTCGGATGAGAACGATGTGTGGTTTTCGGGATACACGAATTATTACTGCTGCACCACATGGGCAGGATATGATGAGAATACAGACCTTGTCGGCTCTGAGTCCGGTATTGCGAAGACGATCTGGCGCGGTGTAATGGAAAAGGTTCATGAGAATCTTCCTTCGTCTGATTTCCAGAAGCCTGCGGGCATTGTGCAGATGACCGTGTGCCGGCTCTCCGGAAAGCTTCCGGTGGAGGGGCTGTGTGACGGATCGCTGACGACGGAGTATTTTGACCAGGATAATGTTCCGACCGAGCAGTGCGACATTCACTATCAGGGAACCATCTGCGCGTACTCCGGACTTCCGGCAACGGACGAGTGCCCGTTCAAGACAACCGGTGTTGCGACCTTTGATGAATCCGGGCTTCATTGTATTCATACTGCGGAGTTTATGGCACAGCCGAATATCGCAGATATTCTTGCACAGGAACAGGCAGAGATGGATCAGGCGGCATCGGCTGCGGCGGCCAGTGATGCGCAGAGCGTGCTGAACTCGGCGAATGCTGCCCTGCAGGAAGCGAGCAATGTATTGCAGACGGCACAGGACAATCTTGTGGCGGCTCAGCAGAGCGGCGATGCAAATGCAATTGCAGCAGCACAGGAGACGGTGAATACGGCGGCCAATAATTACAATGTGGCGGTTCAGCAGCAGGCAGCGGCTCAGCAGGCTCTTGCGGCAGCGCAGGCCAGCGGACAGACGCAGACCGGAGCAGCAGGAACAGCGACCGGAGCAGCTGGAGCAGCTGGAGCAGCAGGAACAGCGCCCGGAGCGGCGACAGGGACGACCTCTGCGCCTGCAGCGGCTCCGGCAGGATAATAGGTACGATCTGCGCGTACAGGAATCGGAGCGGATCGGAGCAGAGCAGAACGAAGGAGCAGCATGGCGTACTACACCATACAAAAGACCGGGCATGGCGAGTATGAAGAAAAGCGATCCCGCTTTCTGGGAGAGGCCATACCGGTGCAGTCCGAGGAAGAGGTGCAGGAGCATCTGACGAGGATCCGGAAGCAGTATTATGATGCAAGGCATCACTGCAGCGCCTATGTGCTCGGCGAGAAGAAGGACCGGAAGAAGGCATCGGATGACGGGGAACCGCAGGGAAGTGCCGGCCTTCCGATTCTGAATGTAATTGAGGGTGCGGGCTGCACGGGAATTCTGATTGTCGTGACCAGATATTTCGGCGGAACGCTTCTCGGCACCGGAGGGTTGGTCCGTGCTTATACCAATGCGGCAAAGGCGGCGCTTGCGGACGCAGGCCCGGTCTGCATGCAGGAGGGAGAGATTCTCGAGATTTCGATGGAGTATTCCTTTCTGGATCCGGTGCGGTATTTTCTGGATCGAGAAGGAATTCAGAGCGAAGGGATTGACTATGCGGAGAAGGTGACCCAGAGGGTGATTGTTCCTTCGGAGAAGGTCGCTGCTCTGGAATCCGGTATTCGGGAATTGTCAGGCGGTAAAATCGGGGTGAAATCTTTGCAAAAAGGATATTTTGGTTTTGACAGCAGGGATCTCCTGAATTAGACTGGGACAGGATAAAAAACACACATCGGCAGACAGTGTCTGCAAGATGGCATGACATGAGAGGAGGTGGTTTTTAATGGAACGAAGTACATCGGACAGTCCGGCGCCCGGGCGAAGTTGCGTTAAAATCACACAAGGAGGATTCATGTCATGGAACCCAGAGAAGAAGAGGAACAGCAGAACGAGAAGCTTCTGACGGAGCTTCTGGAATCCAAGCAGTACACGAAGCTTCGTCAGGCTGCCGCAGACATGCAGGCTGCAGACATTGCGGCCATCATGGACGACATGGAGGACGAAGATTCCCTTAAGATCTTCCGAATCCTGCCAAAGAGCATGGCGGCGGATGTTTTTGCAAATCTGGAGCTGGATGACCAGCAGTATATTATTTCGTCTCTTTCCGATAAGGAAGCATCGAACATCGTCGACAACCTGATGGCCGATGATGCGACGGACCTTCTGGAAGAGATGCCGGCCAATGTCGTTAAGAAGATTCTTGCAAACGCAAGGCCGGACACGCGGGCGGATATCAACCATCTGCTTCGCTACCCGGAGGATTCCGCAGGATCGATCATGACGGTCGAGTATGTGGATCTGAAGGAGGATATGACCGTACAGGATGCAATCGACAGGATCCGTAAGATCGGCCTGGATTCGGAGACGGTCAACATCTGCTACGTACTCGATCAGGCGCGTGTTCTGGTCGGAACGGTGGCACTCCGGTATCTTCTGATCCGGAAGCCCGATGAAGTCATCGGCGAAATCATGAACGAGAATGTCATCTCCATCGGCACCATGCTCGACCAGGAGGAAGTCGCGGACATGTTCCAGAGGTACGACTTCACGGCGATGCCGGTGGTGGACAATGAGAACCGCATGGTCGGTATCATTACCATCGATGACGTCATGGATATCATGGAAGAAGAGGCCACCGAGGATATCGAGAAGATGGCCGCAATCGTGCCTTCGGACAAGACGTATTTCAAGACGTCGATTCTGCAGACCTACAAGAATCGTATGCCCTGGCTTCTGATCCTGATGGTCTCCGCGACCTTTACGGGAGCGATCATTACCAGCTACGAGAATGCATTGTCTTCGTACGTGATTCTGACCGCCTATATTCCGATGCTGATGGACACCGGCGGAAATGCAGGCTCGCAGGCATCGGTTTCGGTCATTCGAGGCCTGTCACTGGATGAAATTCAGTTTAAGGATCTTCCGCGTGCTCTCTGGAAGGAGATCCGGGTTGCGGTGATGTGCGGTCTGACTCTGGCAACGGCGAATTTCCTGAAGCTTCTGCTGCTGGATCGTCTGCCGGTAGAAATTGCGCTGATTGTCTGCCTGACGCTGGTGATCGTTGTGATCTTCGCAAAGACCATCGGGTGCTGCCTGCCGCTTGTTGCTGCCAAGATTCATCTGGATCCTGCCGTCATGGCATCGCCGCTGATCACCACCATTGTGGATGCGGTCTCACTCCTGACCTATTTCCAGATTGCAACGCATATGCTGCATCTGGCTGTGTAAAGTCTGAAAGCAGCATCGACAGGTAACTTTCAAACAGCAGAAAAACAGAACATAACAAAACGGCTGCGAAACCATTCCGGTTTCGCAGCCGTTTCTTTTTCGACATGTCAATCATGCGCTCTGGGGACACACGTTTCCATCCTTCACTGCCGTTTTTCTTACTTGTCAGCCTCGGCCTGAGCCTTCATGTTCGCGGAGATCTGAGCGCGCTTTCTGAGGCGGGGATCCAGAATCTTCTTGCGAAGGCGCAGATGCTTCGGAGTAACCTCCAGAAGCTCGTCGGTATCGACGTACTCAATTGCCTGCTCCAAGCTCATGATCTTCGGAGGAACAAGGCGGAGAGCCTCGTCGCTCGAGGAGGTACGTGTGTTGGTCAGGTGCTTCGTCTTGCAGACATTGACTTCAATGTCCTCGGACTTACCGGATTCTCCGATGATCATGCCGGAGTACACCTCTTCACCTGCACCGATGAAGAGAACACCGCGCTCCTGTGCATTGAACAGACCGTAGGTGACGGCCTGGCCGCTTTCGAAGGCAATCAGAGAGCCCTGCTTGCGGTAGGTGATGTCTCCCTTGTAGGGCTCATAGCCGGCAAAAATGGTGTTCATGATGCCGTTGCCCTTGGTGTCGGTCATGAACTGTCCGCGGTAGCCGATCAGCCCGCGGGACGGAATTCTGAACTCGAGACGGGTGTAGCCGCCGTTGGCCTGTCCCATGGAAACCAGCTCACCCTTTCGCTGTCCGAGAACCTGAATGACGTTTCCGGAGAACTCATCCGGAACGTCGATAATGCACTGCTCCATCGGCTCCAGCTTCTTGCCGTTCTCATCGTACTGGTAGATGACCTCTGCCTTGGAAACCGCAAACTCATAGCCCTCGCGGCGCATGGTCTCAATGAGGACGGACAGATGGAGCTCGCCTCGTCCGGAAACCTTGAAGGAATCGGTGGTATCGGTATCCTCAACGCGAAGGGATACGTCCGTATTCAGCTCGCGGTACAGACGGTCACGGATGTGCCGTGAGGTGATATACTTGCCGTCCTTTCCTGCAAGAGGGGAGTCGTTGACGTTGAAGGTCATGGAAATGGTGGGATCCTCGATCTTCGGGAACGGGATGGCCTCTACCTTCTCAGGACCGCAGATGGTATCACCGATGTGCATCTGTTCAATTCCGGAGATGGCAACGATGGAGCCCATCTTCGCCTCCTGTACGGGAACCTTCTGCAGACCCTCGAACTCATACAGTGTGTTGACCTTGCACTTGACGCGCTTGTCTTCATCGTGGTGGTTGACGAGGATAACATCCTGGCCGACGCGGATGGAGCCGTTGGAAACCTTGCCGACACCGATGCGGCCGACATAGTCATTATAGTCAATGGTAGAGATCAGAACCTGTGTGGGGGCCTCCGGATCTCCGGAAGGAGCCGGGATGTGCTCGATAATCGTTTCGAACAGAGGCTTCATGGAAACTCCGGGGCTTCCAAGATCAAGCGTTGCGATTCCGGACTTTGCGGAAGCAAAAACAAACGGGCAGTCGAGCTGCTCATCGTTTGCACCAAGATCCATGAGAAGCTCCAGAACCTCATCGATGACCTGAGTCGGACGAGCTCCGGGACGGTCGATCTTGTTGATGCAGACGATGACGGAAAGGCCAAGAGCCATTGCCTTGGACAGAACAAAACGGGTCTGCGGCATAGGGCCTTCAAATGCATCCACTACAAGGATGACGCCGTCCACCATCTTCAGAACACGCTCTACCTCACCGCCGAAATCGGCGTGGCCGGGGGTGTCAAGGATGTTGATTTTGACGCCGTTGTAGTTGACAGCGGTATTCTTACTGGTAATGGTGATGCCTCGCTCACGTTCGATGGCGCCGGAGTCCATGACTCTGTCGGCAACCGCCTGGTTCTCGCGGAACACGCCGCTTTGACGAAGCAGGCCGTCAACCAGAGTTGTTTTGCCGTGGTCAACGTGAGCAATGATGGCAACGTTTCGAACGTCTTCTCTTTTCTGGATCATAAAAACCTCTACCTTATATATATGCAAAAACAGTTCTGTTTCAAACCGCACGATTATAGCATTGGAAAAGCGAACATGCAACATGGATTGCATGGAAACGATATGGTAGAATAAATCCAAATCGAATACGAACCGTATTCTGACCGCCTTCGTGACCGGTGTCCGGAGGGAGAATCAGAGCGTTCAGGCAGGAGGAAGTATGAGCAGAATCATCCTTAAACTCAGCGGAGAAGCGCTGGCAGGAGAGAAGAAGACCGGATTTGATCTGGAAATTGTGGAGCGTGTTGCAGGACAGGTGAAGAAGCTTGTCGATGACGGAAATGATGTCGGCATTGTGATCGGAGGAGGCAATTTCTGGAGAGGGAGAACCGGAACAGAGATTGACCGCGTGAAGTCGGATCAGATCGGAATGCTGGCGACCGTGATGAACTGCATTTATGTTTCGGAGGTATTCCGAGGCGCAGGCCTTATGACCAACGTCCTGACACCCTTCGAGGTGACCGGAATGACGAAGCTGTTCTCAAAGGACCGTGCGAACAAGTATTTTGACCGTCACATGGTTGTATTCTTTGCAGGCGGAACGGGCCATCCATATTTTTCAACGGATACCGGTGTTGTGCTGCGGGCGATTGAGGTCGATGCTGACTGCATCCTTATGGCGAAGAACATTGACGGCGTGTATGATTCGGATCCTGCGAAGAATCCGGATGCGAAGCGCTTTGATGTACTGCCGATTCAGGAGATCATCGACAAGAATCTGCAGGTGATCGACATGACAGCGTCCATTCTGGCAAGAGACAACCACATGCCTCTTCGGATTTTTGATCTGAATGAAGAGGACAGCATCATCCATGCAGCGAGCGGAGCGTTCAACGGAACAACCGTTACGGTAGAGTAAGACAGAACAATTATAATTCAGGGAGGCTACAGCAATGAGTGATCCGAAGATTAAAGGTTACGAAGACAAGATGAACAAGGCAATTGAATTCCTGGAGGCAGACCTTCAGACCGTTCGCGCAGGACGTGCCAATCCGCACATTCTGGATCATGTCCGTGTGGACTATTACGGAGCGCCGACTCCGCTGCAGCAGGTGGCAAATGTATCGGTTCCGGAGGCTCGCATCATTCAGATTCAGCCCTGGGACAAGAACCTGATCAAGGACATCTGCCGCGCCATTCAGATGGCTGACATCGGAATCAACCCGACCAGTGATGCAACGATGGTCCGCCTTGTTTTCCCTGAGATGACCGAGGAGAACCGTAAGAACCTTGCCAAGGACGTCAAGAAGAAGGGCGAGGATGCCAAGGTTGTGATCCGCGCTGCAAGACGTGACGGAATGGATGATTTCAAGAAGCAGAAGAAGGCTGCGGAGATCTCCGAGGATGTCGAGGCGCAGCTGGAGGATGAGCTGCAGAAGCTGACTGATGATTTCATGAAAAAGGTGGATGGAATCATTGAGAAGAAGACAAAGGAGATCATGACGGTATAGTGCACTCGGCGGTGCACTCGGCGGTGCCCGACGGCACCGCCTCCCGCTTCGAGCAGACACTCTGCGCAAAAGGAAAACTATGGATAAAGAGTATAAGATTCCGGCACACGTTGCCATCATCATGGACGGCAACGGGCGCTGGGCGAAAAAGAGAGGACTTCCCAGAACTGCCGGTCACGCACAGGGAGCCCGTGTGGTGGAGCAGATCCTGGAGGATGCGGATCATATGGGGATCCGGTATCTGACGGTTTACGCATTTTCCACGGAGAACTGGACAAGACCGGACACCGAGGTGAAGGCGTTGATGAATCTTCTCCGGACCTACATGAAGACGTCACTTGCCAAGTGCGCGAAGAACAATGTAAGGATCCGCGTGATCGGGGACAAGTCCAGACTGGACGAGGATCTGCAGAAGAGCATTGCGCATCTGGAGGAGTCCACAAAGGACAATACCGGAATCGGATTTCAGATTGCCATCAATTACGGCGCGAGGGACGAGATGCGCCGCGCGGTGCAGAAGCTTGCAGGTAAGGTACAGCGGGGAGAGCTTGCTCCGGAGGATATCACGGAGGAGGCCATTTCGAATGCGCTGGACACGGCAGGAATTCCGGATCCGGATCTTCTGATCCGTACCTGCGGAGAGGAGCGTCTCTCCAACTTCCTGATGTGGCAGCTGTCCTATTCAGAGCTTTATTTCACCGATGCCTCCTGGCCTGATTTTACGAAGGAAGAGCTGGAAAAGGCAGTCGATGCATACAATCACAGAGAGCGGCGCTTCGGCGGACTGATCAAGTGATCCTTCGCTGAGAACATTCGAACGTGATTCGGAAGTGATCCTGATGTGATCAGGAGAGGATCCTGCGAGGATCCGGAGAGACCGGAATTAAGGAAGGCATAAACAGCGGCTATGAAGAAAAGAGTCATCAGTGGAATTGTCATTGCGGTTATGGCGGTTGGCCTTGGACTTTGCGGGGGCCTGCCCCTTGGAATCGTCCTGATGGTGTGTGCGCTGATCGGGTATTATGAGCTGACCCGGGCACTTGGCGTTCATGATGCATCCAAAGAGAAATGCAGCATTCTGGAAGTGACAGGGCTTGTGATCGGCATCCTGTACTATCTGGCTTTGTTTTACTACGGAGAGACGGAAGGTATGGTGGCGCGGACAGGTAATCTTCTGACGTGGGGATCGACGGATGCGATGCCGTTCATTTACCGGGCGAATTCGCTTGCGCTTATCGCCATCATGGGACTGTTTCTGCTGAACATGGCGATTTATGTGTTTAACTTTCCGAAGTATCATGCGGATCAGGTGATGGATTCGGTGATCGCTTTTCTTTACGCACCGGTCATGATTTCCTGCATTTACCGTTCCCAGTTTCTGCCATACGGCAAGTTCGTCTATGCCCTGATTTTCTTCTGCGCATGGATCTGTGATACCTGCGCCTTCGCTGCGGGACGAGCCTTCGGCAAACATAAGATGGCTCCGGTTCTTTCTCCGAACAAGACCATTGAGGGAGCCATTGGAGGAATCCTTGGCGGAACGCTCCTGTGTGTGTTTGCGGCGTTTCTGGCGAGCGTTCTGGTTCCGGGAGAGAATCTGTACGGAGGCTTCATTGTGATCGGTATTGTCGGAAGCATCATCGGTATGGTGGGTGATCTTGCAGCCTCTGCGATCAAACGCAATCACGGGATCAAGGATTACGGAAAGGTGATCCCGGGGCACGGCGGCATTATGGACCGGTTTGACAGTATTATTTTTACGGCACCGGTGATTTATACGCTGGGAGTACTGTTTCTGGCGGTGCTTCGGTAATGATTCAGATGTGAGGGGACGGACCGCATAAGCATTCTGTTTATGGAAAGTCCCGTAAAACGGGTGGGGAGTGAAGGCGAAGGCCGGCACTCCCTCTTGTTTCCGGAAGAACGGATAAAGGAAAGGAACAATATGACAGAACAGAAGAAAATCGCCATCATTGGCTCGACGGGTTCCATCGGAACGCAGGCGCTGGATGTTGTGAGAACGTACCCGGAGCGTCTGAAGGTGACGGCGCTTGCCGCGGGCAGAAGCGTGGAGAAGATGGAGAAGCAGATCCGGGAATTTCAGCCGGAGCTTGTGTGCATGTGGAGTGAGGAGGCAGCGAAGGATCTCGCAGGACGCGTGAAGGATCTGCCGGTCCGGGTTGTCTGCGGCATGGACGGCTTGTGCGAGATTGCGGTGATGGAGCACAGCGATCTGTTTCTGAACGCAGTGGTCGGAATGATCGGCATTCAGCCGACGATTGCTGCGATCGGCGCCGGAAAGACGATTGCACTTGCCAACAAGGAGACGCTGGTGACGGCGGGGCATCTCATCATGCCGGCGGTGGAAGCCATGGGAGTAGAGCTCCTTCCGGTGGACTCGGAGCACAGCGCGATTTTCCAGTGTCTGAACGGGGAGCCGCATGAGCGGATTGACAAGATTCTTCTTACCTGCTCCGGCGGAACCTTCCGCGGAAAGAAGCGCGCGGATCTTGTGGGCAAGCACGTTGCGGAGGCGCTGAACAATCCGAACTGGGATATGGGAGCGAAGGTTACCATTGACTCCGCAAGCCTTGTGAACAAGGGGCTGGAGGTCATGGAGGCGAGGTGGCTGTTCGGCGTGGATGCGGATCGCATTCAGGTGGTGGTGCAGCCGCAGAGCATCATGCATTCCGCCGTGCAGTACGTGGACGGCTCGGTGATGGCGCATCTGGCATCGCCGGATATGAGACTTCCGATTCAGTATGCATTCTTCTATCCGGACCGGCTTCCTCTGGAAATCAAGCCGCTGGATCTGTTCGAGCTGGGCAGTCTTATTTTTGAGAAGCCGGATATGGAAACCTTCCGGGGGCTTCCTCTTGCGTACCGCGCAGCCCATGCGGGCGGCTCCATGCCGACCATTTTCAATGCGGCAAATGAAGAGGCGGTCAGCCATTTTATGAAGGATGAGATTGAATTCCTGGATATCTATGATCTGATTGAGGGCGCCATGGATGCACATGATGTCATTGTCAATCCGACGCTGGATCAGATTCTGGAGACCGAACAGGAAGCCAGAGAATTTGTAAGAAGCAGGTTATAAGGGCAGCATGATTATCAGCATTTTGATTTTTCTGATTATCTTCTCGGTGATTGTGATCGGACATGAATTCGGTCATTACGCGGTGGCAAGGCGCTGCGGAATCCGGGTGAAGGAGTTCGACATCGGCATGGGACCGGTTATTTTCCGCAGAGAGGGAAAGGAAACCGATTTCTGCATCCGGGCCTTTCCGATTGGCGGGGCCTGCCTGTTTGACGGGATGGAAGCTCTGTACGATCCGGACAATACTTCCTTTTCGGAGGAGCAGCGGGAGGATGCGGATCCGCATTCCTACCCGAATGCAAGTGTCGGCGCAAGAATCGCGACAGTGCTGGCGGGGCCCTTCGCCAATTTTGTAATCGGGCTCGTGTTTGCCATCGTGATTGTGGCGTTTACCGGCACGGATCTTCCGGTGGTCTATCAGATCATGGAGAATTCCGCAGCAGAGGAAGCGGGGCTGGAAGCCGGGGACACCATTCGGGCAATCAACGGAGAGCCCATTCATATCTACCGCGAGGTGCAGCTCTTTTCGATGATGAACTATGGAGAGCCCCTGCGGATCACCTATGAAAGAGATGGCGGGAAGAATACGGTCACGCTGACGCCCCGCTACAACGAAGAGGCGGGCCGCTATTATATCGGCCTTGTGGGCTCCGGTCAGTATCTGAAATGCGGCCCACTGCAGACCTTTCAGTATGGCTTTTATGAGGCGGAATACTGGGTGCGTGCGACGTTTAAGTCCCTGGGTCTGATCGTAAGAGGACATTTTTCGCCGGATGATCTGTCGGGACCTGTCGGGATTGTGAAGGTGGTGGATGACACCTATGAGACCACCAAGGCCTACGGAATTTCGACGACCGTGCTGTCTTTCTTAAGCCTTACGACGCTTTTGTCCATTAATCTTGGGATCATGAATCTTCTTCCGATTCCGGTTCTGGACGGCGGAAGATTCCTCCTTCTTGTGATCGAGGCGATCCGGGGGAAGAAGCTCTCTCCGGAGAAGGAGGGCTATGTGACGCTGGCGGGAGCGGCGATTTTGATGGCAATCATGGTGTTTGCCTTATTCAATGATGTCACGAAGTTTTTCAGATAGATAACAGAAAGGGGAGCGAAAATGAGCGGGAATACATACCGGCAGAATACAAAGGTGATTCAGATTGGAAACGTCAGCATCGGCGGCGGAAATCCGATTGCCATTCAGTCGATGACGAATACAAGAACGGACGATGTGGAGGCAACGGTGGCCCAGATTCTCCGGCTGGAGGAGGCGGGCTGCGAAATCATCCGCTGCACGGTTCCGGATGAAAAATGCGCAAAGGCGATTGCAAGGATCAAGGAGAGAACCCACATTCCGCTGGTCGCCGACATTCATTTTGACTACAAAATGGCGATCGCTGCCATGGAGAACGGTGCGGACAAGATCCGAATCAATCCCGGCAACATCGGCGGGGAGGACCGGATCCGTGCGGTTGTCAGCTGCGCGAAGGAGCGGAACATCCCGATTCGTGTCGGCGTCAATTCCGGCTCGCTGGAGCGGGACCTTGTGGAGAAATACGGCGGCGTTACGCCGGAGGGCCTGGTGGAGAGCGCTCTCGACAAGGTGGACATGGTCGAGAAGTGCGGCTATGACCGGATTGTGATCAGCATCAAATCCTCGGATGTTCTGACCTGCGCGAAGGCACATGAGCTTCTTGCGCAGAAAACAGATTATCCGCTTCACATCGGAATTACGGAAGCCGGCACCACCTACGGCGGACTGATCAAATCCTCGGTCGGACTCGGCATCATTCTGTACGAGGGCATCGGAGATACGATTCGCGTTTCGCTCTCTGGAGATCCTGTGGAGGAGGTTCGCGCGGCGAAGCGGATTCTCCGTGACCTTAAGCTTCGTGAGGGCGGCGTGGAGGTTACCTCCTGCCCGACCTGCGGACGCACCCGTATTGATCTCATCGGTCTTGCAAACGAAGTGGAGCAGATGGTTCAGAAGTATCCGTACAACATCAAGGTTGCGGTGATGGGATGCGCGGTAAACGGACCCGGTGAAGCGAAGGAAGCAGATATCGGAATCGCCGGCGGAGACGGAGAGGGCCTTCTCATCAAAAAGGGACAGATTGTGAAGAAGGTTCCGGAGGACCGGCTTCTTGCGACGCTTCAGGAAGAACTGGATCACTGGAATGCGTGAAGATTACCATGGCAAAATCTTTTTATGAGGTATTCCCGACCATTCGGGTAAAGGGGGAACTGCACGATCTGTTCGCGGACGTGCAGGTCACCCGCGTGGCGTTTAATAAGGATCATACAAGGCTCCGGGTCTATTTGGACTCGGGGCATTTGATTCCCAAGAAGCATATTTATGAGATGGAGACGCTTCTTACGGGGGAGGTCTGCGGAGGAACCGGCGTGCAGGCGGTTCTGATCGAGCATTTTGTGCTCTCGGCCCTGTACAATCCGGAAATGCTGATGCGGGAATATAAGGACTCTCTCGTGATTGAGATGTGGAAAAACAGTCCGATTCTGGGAAGCTTCTTCAAGGAAGCTTCTTTTGCGTATCCGGAAGAAAATAAGGTGGAGGTCCATCTGGAGAATTCAGGCTTCTCGAGAGACGGCGGGGTAAAGATTCACAGCATTCTGGAGCGGGTTTTCCGGGAACGGTGCGGCATGGACTGCAGCGTTTCGATGGTTTATGATTTGCCGGTCCGCCACCATGCAAGGGCCGTGCTGGATGAACCGGCACCGGCTGCCGGGCCGCAGGCTTCTACGCAGCTTCCTGCAGATAAGACTGCGGAAAGGGCGGAAAATGCGGAGAAGGCGGAGGACAAGCTTTCTCCGATGGATCGTCTCCAGGCATCGGCAGACCGTGCGCCTATGAGGGGCGCCGGGAAGCAGGCGAAGAAGGGGGCAGCGGAGAACAAGGCGATCCGAAGCTTTATCCGCTCGAACCGGCCTGAAGTCATCTGCGGACGTGAGTTTGATGACGATGCGATGCCGATTTCCGACATCATCGGAGAGATGGGAGAGGTCACGATCCGCGGTAAGATCATGGCGAACGAGAGAAGGGACATCCGGAACGAGAAGTCCATTCTGAAGTTTACGCTGACGGATTTTACCGATTCGATCATTGTGAAAATTTTTGCCCCTACCATGTATGCGGACCAGACGATGAACCGTCTTGCACCCGGAAATTTTGTCAAGGTGAAGGGCTTTACGAAGGAAGACACCTTTGAACATGAGATCACGGTCTCATCCCCCTCCGGCATCATGGAAATCCCGTCCTTTGAGACCAAGCGCAGGGACAATTTTGAAAAGAAGCGCGTGGAGCTTCATATGCACACGAAGATGAGCGATATGGACGGCGTCTCAGAGTGCAAGGATCTTGTCAAAAGGGCGTATCAGTGGGGGTGGCCGGCGGTTGCCATCACGGACCACGGAAATGTGCAGGCCTTTCCGGACGCCAATCACCTCGTGGAGGCTCTTTACGGGGATGAGTGCAAGAGAAGGAAGGCAGAAGGACTCCCGCCGGTTGACCGCCAGGAGTTTTTCAAGGTGATCTACGGCGTGGAATGCTATCTTGTCGATGACCTGAAGAAGATGGTAACCTTCGGGAAAACCGGGGAGGATCCCGCCTTTGCAAATGACCGCAAGGCACCCGGGGAGTATCGGACGGAGCCGGGAAACTATGTCATTTTCGATATCGAGACCACCGGCTTTTCTTCGGAGAATGACCGGATCATCGAAATCGGCGCGGTGCGCTATGAAAAAGGGGTCAAAACAGGAGACTTCTCGGAATTTATCAATCCGAAGGTGCCGATTCCGTTCCGGATTACCCGCCTTACCAGTATTACGGATGAGATGGTGCTTCCCGCAGATCCTGTGGAGAAGGTGCTGCCAAGATTTCTGGAGTTCTGCAAGGGCTGCGTTCTGGTCGGACATAACGTCGGGTTCGACATCAGCTTTATCCGGAAGAATGCAAAGGACCTCGGACTTCCGGCACCGTTTACCACCATCGATACCGTGGGCATGGCAAGAGTGATGCTCCCGGGACATAAATCCTACAACCTGGACGCCGTCGGAAAGCTCCTGAATGTCGTCAATCCGCATCATCACCGCGCGGTGGACGATGCGGCGACGACAGCAGAGATTTTTATCCGGCTTCTTGGCATGTTTACGGAGAAGGGTGTGACAACGCTTGGCGGCATGAATGCGCTTGCGGATTCGGATCCCGATGTAATCCGGCGTCTTCGTCCCTACCACTGCATTCTGCTTGCAAAGAACGTGACCGGCCGCACGAATCTGTACCGGCTGATCAGCCAGTCACATTTAACGTACTTCTATCAGAAGCCGAAGATTCCGAAAACGCTTCTGATGAAATACCGGGAGGGCCTTATCGTCGGCTCGGCCTGCGTGATGGGAGAGCTGTATCAGGCGCTTCTTGATCAGAAGAGCGAGGAGACGCTTGCGGGAATTGTGGATTTCTACGACTATCTGGAAATTCAGCCAAGAGGCAACAATGAATTTCTCATCGAGTCGGACCGTTATGAGAGTATCCGGAGCGAGGAGGACATTCTGAACATCAACCGGAGGATTGTCAGCCTCGGAGAGCAGTACGGAAAGCCGGTTGTCGCTACCGGGGACGTGCATTTTCTGGATCCGGAGGACGAGATCTATCGCTCCATCATTCAGGACAGCATGGGCATGAACCAGGAGGAGAAGCCTGCGCCGCTGTATCTGAAGACGACGGATGAGATGATGGAGGAATTCTCCTATCTGGGAAATGCGAAGTGTGAGGAGGTTGTCATCACCAATCCGAACCGGATCGCGTCCTGGGTCGATGCGATTTCGCCGGTTCGTCCCGACAAATGTCCTCCGGTCATTGAGAACTCGGACGGACAGCTGCGTGAGATCTGCTACCGGCAGGCTCACAAGATGTACGGAGATCCGCTGCCGAAGGTGGTGCAGGACCGGCTGGAGCGGGAGCTGACCTCCATCATCAAGAACGGATATTCCGTCATGTATATCATTGCGCAGAAACTCGTGTGGAAGTCGAACGAGGACGGATATCTGGTCGGATCCCGGGGATCGGTCGGCTCCTCCTTTGTTGCGACGATGTCCGGAATTACGGAGGTTAATCCGCTGGCGCCGCATTACTACTGCGAGTCGTGCCATTATTCGGATTTTGATTCCGAGGAGGTGAAATCCTATTCGGGAAAATGTGGCGTGGATATGCCGGAGAAGAACTGCCCGAACTGCGGGAAGCCTCTGACCCGTGCCGGCTTTGACATTCCGTTTGAGACCTTCCTTGGCTTCAAGGGAGACAAGGAGCCGGATATCGACCTGAACTTCTCGGGAGAGTACCAGTCCAAGGCGCATGCCTATACCAAGGTTATTTTCGGCCATGAACAGACCTTCAAGGCGGGCACCATTGCGACGGTTGCCGATAAGACCGCCTACGGCTATACGCTTGGCTATTGCGAGCACAGAGGCATCAGCAAGCGAAAGAGTGAAATCGAGCGGCTTTCCAGAGGGTGTGTCGGTGTGCGGCGATCGACCGGTCAGCATCCCGGCGGCATCGTGGTTCTTCCTCTCGGAGAGGAGATCAATACGTTTACGCCGGTGCAGCACCCGGCCAATGATATGACAACGCCGATTGTCACAACGCATTTTGACTATCATTCCATTGACCACAACCTTCTGAAGCTCGACATTCTGGGGCACGATGATCCGACGATGATCCGAATGCTGCAGGACATCACGGGCGTGGATCCGATTCAGCTTCCGCTGGACGATGAGGGCGTCATGAAGCTGTTTGTTGGCTTGGAATCCCTCGGAATCACGTCGGAGCAGGACGGCGGCATCAAGGTCGGCACGCTCGGTGTTCCGGAATTCGGAACGAAGTTTGTCATGGGAATGCTGCAGGATACCAAACCGACAACGCTGTCGGAGCTGATCAAGATTTCGGGCCTTTCCCACGGAACGGACGTGTGGCTTGGCAACGCGTCGGATCTGATTGCACAGGGCATCTGCACGCTGGCAAGCTGCATCGGTTGCCGCGATGACATTATGATTTACCTCATCGGCAAGGGTGAGGATCCGTCCATGGCCTTCAAGACGATGGAATCCGTGCGTAAGGGAAAGGGCCTGAAGCCGGAGATGGAGGAGGCAATGAAGGAGGCGGGGGTGCCGGAGTGGTATCACGACGCCTGCCTGAAGATCAAATACATGTTCCCGAAGGGACATGCGGCGGCGTATGTCATGATGGCACTCCGCATTGCCTGGTTTAAGGTGCATCAGCCGCTTGCCTATTACTGCGCGTATTACACGATCCGTGCAAAGGCCTTTGACTACGAGATGATGGCACAGGGGAAGGAGCATCTTCTTCAGTGCATGCAGGAGTACCAGGCCCGCGACAAGCTGACCGCGGCGGAGGAAGCGCAGATGGACGATGCCCTCATTGTGCGGGAGATGTATGCGAGGGGAATTGAGTTTACGCCGATTCAGCTGGGTGTTGCGCATGGACGCGCCTTCCAGATTGTGGACGGCAAAATCATGCCGGCTTACACGTCGATCCACGGCATGGGTGCAAATGCAGCCGATGCCCTGGAGGAGGCCTGCAAGGGAGGGCCGTTTGTTTCCCAGCAGGACATCCGGGAGCGGGCGAAGGTGTCGCAGACGATTCTGGAGAAAATGAGTGAGCTCGGGCTTCTCGGCGAGCTGCCGGAATCGAATCAGTTCAGCCTGTTTGATTTTATGTAATGTCAGACAATAACGAAAATATTAAGTCTTTAAAAATTCGTTAAAAAACGCTTGCACAGAAATGGGTCCTATAGTAATATCTTACTTGCGCGAGACATGAAGCACAAACGCTTCGGAACACAGAGCTCCGCAAGAAGATATGGCTCGTTGGTCAAGAGGCTAAGACGCTGCCCTCTCACGGCAGAATCATGGGTTCGATTCCCGTACGAGCTACGAACGGAAACCGCTGAAGATTCAGCGGTTTTTTTGTTTTTCAGCCAGCCGGATGGAGGAAGATCATTCGGGCTGGCTTTTTTCATTTCCGTGTAAGAATCCGGTTGACACAGGAAAGGCCCGGGTATATCCTTGATTCAAACATATGAATAAATGCTCATATGATAAAACGAAGAAACTTAAGGAGGAGATCCCCATGAGCAGAGAAGAGAAACGGGCACTGCAGGAGGAAGAGAAGCTTCGCGAGGCGGAGAAAGCCGAAAAGGCCAGGGCCGAGGTCCGCGAGGAGGAAGAAGAGGAGGACGAAGGAGAAGAGGAAGAAGAGGATGAGATGGAGCCGAAGCAGAAGCTCATTCAGATCATTGCCCCATCCATTCTCCTGATTGCGGCTGTCCTTGTGACGAACGCCTTTCCAGAGCTTGTCATGTGGCAGAAGCTCCTGATTTTCCTGATCCCGTATGCGGCAGCAGGCTTCGATGTTCTGAAGGAAGCCATTGAGCACATCGGTGAGGGAGAGGTTTTTGATGAAGATTTCCTGATGTGCATTGCGACAATCGGAGCACTTCTGATCGGCTTTGTGCCGGGAGGAAAGGAGCAGTTTGCCGAGGCGGTTTTCGTCATGCTGTTCTTCCAGGTCGGCGAGCTGTTCGAAGGAATTGCAGAGGGCAACAGTGAGCGTGCCATTTCCCAGCTTCTGGACATCCGGCCGGATACGGCAAATGTGGAACGCGGGGGAGAGGTTCTTGTCGTCAGCCCGGAGGAGGTTGCGGTCGGGGAAACCGTTGTGATCCGGCCCGGCGAGAAGGTCCCGATGGACGGCGTTGTTCTGGAGGGCACATCCAGCCTTGATACCGTAGCACTGACGGGAGAAAGTGTTCCCAGAGATGTCACGGCGGGAGATCCGATTCTGTCCGGCTGTGTCAATCAGAGCGGCGTTCTTCGCGTCAGAGTGGAAAAGGAGTTCGGCGAATCTACGGCAGCGAAGATCCTGGAGCTTGTGCAGCATGCAGGCTCGAAGAAATCCAGAAGTGAGAAGTTCATCTCCAGATTTGCCGGAATTTACACACCGATTGTGGTCTTTGCGGCCATTGCACTGGCGCTCATTCCGCCGATGCTGACGGGAGATTTTGCAGGAAGCTTTGCAGCCTGGCTTCTGCGTGCGCTGACCTTCCTGATTGTATCGTGCCCCTGCGCACTGGTGGTTTCCGTACCTCTTGCGTTCTTCGGAGGAATCGGAGCGGCATCGAAGGCAGGTATCCTGATCAAGGGCTCCAGCAACATGGATGCGCTGGCAAAGGCGGATACGGTTGTCTTTGACAAGACGGGAACGCTGACAAAGGGTGTTTTTGAGGTGACAACGCTCCACCCGGAGGAAATGGACGAGAAGGAGCTGCTGCATCTGGCAGCGCATGTGGAGCGCTATTCCACGCATCCGATCGCGGTATCGCTTCGCACGGCCTTTGGAAACGAAGCGGATGGCTGCGCGGTGGAGAGTGTGGAGGAAGTTGCGGGACAGGGCATTCGGGCTGTCGTAAACGGCAGGACGGTCTGCGTCGGCAACAGCAAAATGATGGATGCCATCGGAGCAAAGGGGAAGAGCTGCGATGAGGCGGGCACCATCATTCACGTGGCGGTAGATGGCGTGTATGCGGGACATATTCACATCTCGGATATCGAGAAGCCGGATGCGAAGAAGGCAATTGCGGAGCTGAAGGTACTTGGTGTCGGACACACCGTGATGCTGACGGGAGACCGGGAGGAGGTTGCAAAGCGTGTGGCTTCCGATCTTGGACTGGATGAGTACCATGCAGAGCTTCTTCCTGCAGATAAGGTCTCCGGTGTCGAGCAGCTCCTTCAGAACAGAAAGGAAGGCGCGAGCCTTGTCTTTGTCGGAGACGGCATCAACGACGCTCCGGTCCTTGCAAGAGCGGACATCGGTGTTGCAATGGGGGCGATGGGCTCGGATGCGGCCATTGAGGCGGCGGATGTGGTCCTTATGGATGATCAGCCCTCCAAGATTGCAAAGGCTGTCCGGATTTCCCGCAGCACGCTTGCCATTGCGAAGCAGAATATTGTCTTTGCGATCGCTGTGAAGGTTGGCATTCTGATCCTGGCGGCGTTCGGTCTTGCACCGATGTGGCTTGCCGTCTTTGGGGATACGGGTGTTCTGATTCTCTGCGTTCTGAATTCCATGCGGGCGCTGAAGGCGAGGTAACGGGATGAATACAGGCGTGCATTCAGAACGGAATTCAGATCGGAATTCAAAGAAAAACATTCCGGATGAAAACGAGCTGTTTGACCTTGCGGAGCTGTTCAAGGTCTTCGGAGATTCCACGAGGATCCGGATCCTCTATGCGCTGTATGACGAGGAGCGAAGCGTCAGTGACATTGCAGAATCTCTGAATATGACGCAATCTGCCGTATCGCATCAGCTGAAAATACTTCGTCAGGCGAAGCTTGTCGGCGCAAGGCGCGATGGAAAGCAGATTTTCTACGGACTTGCCGATGAGCACGTTCACACCATCATTCAGGTCGGACGAGAGCATATCGAGGAAGAATAAGAATCACAGAAGAAGATCGTCATCTGGTTTTCGGAAAGAAGGGGCTGCCTCCCGGTGTTTTTACCGGGAGGCAGCCCCTTCTTAGCATATTCTGCGCAGGATTTTTAATTTGTTAACGCCATATTAATCAGACAAATGATACAATATAGTCAATGAGACAGACAATTACACTGCCGCATTGTGGGAATTGCACGGAAGGAGGCGGAAATGAACAATCCATACGAAGGAACACAGACAGAGAAGAATCTGGAAAAGGCCTTTGCCGGGGAATCCGAGGCAAGAAACAAGTATACGTATTTTGCCTCAAAGGCGAAGAAGGACGGCTTCGAACAGATGGCCGCGATCTTCCAGAAGACAGCGGACAATGAGAAGGAGCATGCAAAGCTTTGGTTCAAGGAGCTGTACGGAATCGGGGAGACGAAGGAGAATCTGGAGAACGCGGCGGAAGGTGAGAACTACGAGTGGACCCAGATGTACTCGGAGTTTGCGGAAACAGCGGAGAAGGAGGGCTTTCATGAGCTTGCCGTGAAATTCCGGATGGTGGCCGCCATTGAGAAGCATCACGAGGAGCGATACCGCGCACTGCTGCATAACATTGAGATGCAGCAGGTCTTTGAGAAGAGCGAGGTCAAGGTCTGGGAGTGCCGCAACTGCGGGCACATCGTGGTGGGAACGGCAGCGCCGGAGATCTGTCCGGTCTGCAGTCACCCGCAGAGCTTCTTTGAGGTGAAGGAGGAGAATTATTAAGGCAGGGCAAAAGGGGCAGCCGGAGCGGCTGCCGGAAAGGAGAGACCATGAAGTTTTACAGATGTATGAGATGCGGGAATCAGATTGAGATGATTCATGATGCGGGACCGAATCCGATCTGCTGCGGAGCAGATATGCGGGAAATGATTCCGGGGACAAGCGACGGAGCGGCGGAGAAGCACGTTCCTGCGGTTTCTGTGGATGGAAATCGCGTGAGCGTTCAGATCGGAGAGACAATCCATCCGATGATGGAGGCACACTACATTGAGTGGATCCTGATTGAGACGAAAAAGGGGACGCAGCGCAGAAACCTGACGCCCTCCGATGAGCCGAAGGCTTCGTTTCTGTTAGAGGCGGATGATGAGCTGGTGGCGGTCTATGCATACTGCAACCTGCACGGACTGTGGGAGAGCAGAAGCTGGTAGAGTCATTTGCGGCAGTCCATCCTGCTGAAAATGTGCTATGCTAGATAGCATCTGAATCATATATCAGCAGGAGGATATCACAATGCCTTGTACTACAATTCTGGTAGGAAAGAATGCTTCCTACGACGGCTCGACCATGATCGCCCGCAATGACGATTCCGGCGCAGGCCATTTTACTCCGAAGAAGTTTGTTGTCGTTTCACCTGAGGATCAGCCCGTACATTATAAGTCCGTGCTTTCCCATGTGGAGGTGGAGCTTCCGGACAATCCGATGCGTTATACGGCAGTTCCAAATGCGGTTCCGGGAAAGGGAACCTGGGCGGCAAGCGGCGTGAATGCGGCCAATGTCGGAATGACGGCAACGGAAACCATCACCGCAAATGAAAGAGTTCTCGGTGCGGATCCACTCGTGGAGTACATTCCCGCAGAGGATGGACAGGAGGAGCGGGCAGGCGGCCTTGGCGAAGAGGATCTGGTGGTTTTGGTCCTTCCTTACATTCACAGTGCAAGAGAGGGCGTCAAGCGCCTGGGAGCGCTGCTGGAGCAGTACGGAACCTATGAGATGAACGGCATTGCGTTCCAGGATGTGAATGAGATCTGGTGGCTGGAAACCATCGGCGGGCATCACTGGATGGCAAGAAGGGTGCCGGACAATGTTTATGTCATGATGCCGAATCAGCTTGGCATTGACTTTCTGGATCTGGAGGATGCGCTCGGAGAACAGAAGGAGTACATGTGCTCTTCGGATCTTCGGGAGTTTATTGAGGACAATCATCTGGATCTTTCCATGAACGGCTGCCTGAATCCGCGCGATACATTCGGTACGCATGATGATGCCGATCATGTTTACAACACACCGAGAGCATGGTTTATCGGGCGCTATTTTAACCCGAAGACGGCAGTCTGGGACGGACCGGATGCGGATTACACTCCTCTTTCCGATGACATTCCGTGGTGCATGGTTCCTGAGAAGAAGGTGACCGTGGAGGACATCAAGTATGTTCTGTCCTCCCACTATCAGGGAACGCCCTACGATCCTTACGGAAGCTACGGCGATCCTTCCTGGCGCGGCGCTTATCGCTCCATTGGCGTAAACCGCACGGATTTTGTCGCCATCCTTCAGCTTCGCGCAGATCGTCCGGAGGAATTCCGGGCAGTGGAGTGGCTTGCGTTTGGCTCCAATGCGTTCAACACGGCGGTTCCGTTCTATGCGAATGTGGAGAAGACACCGGAATACCTTGCGAATACGACGAAAGAGGTAACCACGGAGAACTTCTACTGGTCGGCGCGCCTGATTGAAGCGCTGGCAGATGCCTGCTACGGCAAGAATCTGAACCACATCGAGCACTATCAGCAGGCGGTTCAGTCGAAGGGTCATGAGCTGATTGCGAAATATGACCGGCTGCAGGCAGCCGAAGAGGATGCTGCGAAGAGAGCGGCACTTCGGGAAGCGGCAAATGAGGAAATCGCAGCGATGCTTCGGAAGGAAACCGGGAAAACGCTGGACGAGGTCCTTTATGATGCGACCAACCATATGAAGAATCAGTACGCGAGATCGGATCACTGAGTCTGGCGTTCCGAGCGGGACAGCTTTGGCTTAATGTCATTCAGTTGACATTGAGCTTTGGCTGTCCCGCTTTTTTTATGATAGATGAGGAGGGGGGCGAGTGCTACTGCGTGTTAATTTTCCTCTGGGAAAGGCTTCTCTTGTACTGAGTCGGCGTCATTCCGGTCCGCTTTTTAAAGATTCGCATGTAGTATTTGACATCGGAAAAGCCGCAGGCTGCCGCAATTTCCTCAAGGGACAGGACGGAGTCTGCGTTCAGAAGCAGATTCTTGGAGGTTTCAATTCGCGCTTCATGAATGGCTGAGGTGATGGAAGTGCCGGTGTATTTCCGATAATACCGCTCAAGATAAACCGGATGATAACCAAAGTGCTCCGCAATCGTACGAGAGGAAACCGGGCCGGAATAGTTCGCCTGAATGAAATCATGAATGCGGGTAACCGGCTCCGGAAGCTGAAGCTGGAAGGAGCTGTATTGTCCGGCTGCTTCGTGAGAGATTTCCAGAAGAAGATAGCTGGAAAGATAATGACAGCGCCAGTCAATCTGATAGTGGGAGCGCCTGGTCATATCCAGGAGACTCTGAAAGATAAGACTGGCCCGCAGATCTTTTCCAAGATCGCCGAAAACAGGCAGAGAATACTGTGTCTCTGTCAGAGTGCAGGAATCACAAAGCCGTGTCCTTGAACGGTTCATGGAGAAGTGCATCCAGTAGTAGGAGAGCATGCCTTTGGAGGGAGTGGTTCCGAAATGAAGTCTTCCGGGGAGAAGGAGAAGAAACTGGTTCGGTCCGACTTCATATTCCTGATCGTCCATTGTGATGCAAAGGGTTCCCTTCTGAATGAGAAGCAGAACATAGGTATCGATGCAGCGGCGGGGGTGAAGAAACTGATCGGAATGAATCAGCATGCCGGATGAAGCGTAGGTAAGCGGCTCATTTACTTCAGAGATAAGATATCGCACAAGGAACCTCCTGATTTTGCAGAATCTTACTGCAACGATAACACGGAAGGTTTGAATAATCCACCATATGTTTGATCCTGTCGGTTACATGCCTGACCATGCCGATTTATTATGAAAGCATGAATTCAGATGTGAATTCCGTGATAATAAATGCAATAGCAGGGCATAAGGAGGGCATTATAATGGTTGAAAACATTGAATTTCAGCCCAGACTGAATCAGGCGAAAGTAAAGGATGGCTTCTGGGGTTACTTTCAGAAGCTTGTTCTGGAACAGGTGATTCCCTATCAGGAGAGAATCCTGCGGGATGAGATTCCGGAGATTGAAAAGAGTCATGTTATTGAGAATTTCCGGATTGCCGCAGGACTGGAAAAGGGTGATTTTTACGGAATGGTTTTTCAGGATTCCGATCTTGCCAAATGGATGGAAGCGGTTTCCAATGCAATGGCAATCTCAGAGGATCCCTGGTTTCGGACAAAAGCAGCCGAAATGATCGAACTGATCGGGAAGGCACAGGAGGAAGACGGATACCTGGATACTTATTTTCAGATTAAGGCTCCGGACAAGAAGTGGACCGATCTTCAGGAGGCTCATGAGCTGTATTGCATGGGGCATATGATTGAGGCAACCGTTGCCAATTATGAAGCGACAGGAAAAGATGATTTTCTGAACATCGGAAAGAAAATGGCAGATTGTATCGGACGGCAATTTGGAAAGGAAGCGGGAAAGAAAAGGGGAATTCCGGGCCATCCCGAAGTTGAGATTGCGCTTCTTCGTCTGTATCATGCAACCGGGGAAAGACGGTATCTGGAGAGCGCGGAGTATTTTATCAACGAGAGAGGAACGGAGCCGGACTATTTCGAAGAGGAGGCAAAATGCAGAGACCTCAATGTCTTTGGCATGGATTCGAAGGACCGTGACTATGCACAGAACAACAAGCCGGTGCGCGAGCTGACGGAGGCGGTCGGGCATGCGGTTCGTGCAGCGTACCTTTATACGGCCATGGCAGATCTTGCTGCGGATATTCATGATGAAGAGCTGCAGGCGGCCTGCGAACGTCTCTGGAACAACATTGTGAATCAGAAGATGTACGTTACAGGCGGAATCGGATCTACGGTTCACGGCGAGGCGTTTACCATTCCCTATGATCTTCCGAATGATACCGTATATGCGGAGACCTGTGCATCGGTAGCGATGGTATTTTTTGCAAGAGAGATGCTGCAGATGAATCCGTCCGGACGGTATGCGGATGTGATGGAAAAGGAATTGTATAACACCGTTTTAAGCGGGATGCAGCATGACGGAACTCGATTCTTTTATGTAAATCCGCTGGAGGTGGATCCTTCGGTGTCCGGCAAGGTTCCCGGATACGAGCATGTGCTGCCGAAGCGCCCGCAGTGGTATGCGTGCGCCTGCTGCCCTCCGAATGTGTCCAGGTGCATTACAGCGCTTTCCAAGTATGCATGGGGAGAGAATGCACACACCATCTATGCACATCTCTATGTTGGCGGATCCTTTGCTTCGTCCTGCATTCCCGGGGTGAGCATCGATGTGGAATCCGAGTATCCCTGGAAGGGAAATGTGTGCTATACGATTGGAGAGAATAAGGAAAACAGAGAATTTACGCTGGCAATCCGCATTCCTGCCTGGGCACGCAATACAGCAGCAACGCTCCGTCTCAGACATGGAGAGGAAGAGATTTCCCGGAGTGTTTCTGTGGAAGAATCCCTGCGGGATGGCTATCTGTATCTGAGCGATCTGACGCATGCCGGTGACCGCGTGGAAATCCGGTTTGATATGCCGGTCAGAAGAATCTATGCGAATCCGAAGGTTCGCAAGGATGCAGGACTTGTTGCGGTCATGAGAGGACCGATTGTGTACGCACTGGAGGAGAAGGACAACGGTGCAGAGCTGTATGCGTTATCCCTTCCGGAGCACGCACAGTTTGCAACGGAAGAAACAACGGATCCGGTTCTTGGAACCTATGTCCGGCTTTCTGCGGACGGTTATCGGGACACTTCGGATGGAGAGAGCCTGTATTCGGAGAAAAAGCCGGAGACGGTGGGGCAGAAGCTGACCTTTGTTCCCTATTATCTCTGGGGGAACCGTGGAATCGGAGAGATGCGCGTGTGGGTTCGCAGCGAAGGATAGAACCACGGGAGATCACCTGTCTGTAAAGAGACATAAAAGAATACACGGACAATAAAAAGGAGAACGCTCTCAGAAACAGGGCGTTCTCCTTTTCTGCGTCACACTCAGCCTTCCAGAATGTGCCGGTATACGTAGGTGGCATACCCGGCGAAAAAGGCCTTGTCCTTTTTCATCTCCGGCTTGAACTCAAACCACGCGGTTTTGTCCCGGTAGTGCTCCTGAAAGAAGGGCGTCTGAAATTTCGTCCATTCCGGCAGGAAGGATCCCACCTTTCCGGTGTAGCAATTCTCGGCCTTTGCCTGCTCGCGGTGCCGGGGATCCACATAGGAGGCAATGGATTTGTGAACGGCCTGATCGAGCTTCGGCAGATAGTAATAATCCTTATAATTGGAGTAGTAGTAGTGCAGCTTTCCGCTGTAGATCGGAACCTTCAGAACAATGCGGTCATCCTGGAATGCCAGATAGCAGCCGTCCAGGGAGGCAGTGCCGGCCGGAACACGGACATTCTCCGGAACACCCTCTGCGTGCGCATACATGATCAGCTCCTGCTGAGGTTCGCCGTTTGCGTCGTGATAGGTGTTCGCCTGTGCCCGGTAGACGGAGAGGGGGGCTTCGAAAAGCTCCCGGAAGGACAATACATCCGTAAGGGCGATCAGACCTGCAACATCTGCAGCATTATGCTCAAGAAGCGCGGTCCGGATCCCGGAGCGATCCGCCGGAATTCCGGCGGGACCGGAAAAATCGCAGGCTTCCTTTTCCGTATTCGAGGAAAAGAACGGTTCGTTTTCGGAATTCAGGGCTCCTGCTGCCTTTCTTGCGTTTTCCAGTTCCTGCTCCCGGAGCAGACGGTTGATCATGGCGGCATCAATCCGTTTCGTGGCTTCTGCCGTAAGATCCCGATCGGAGTCCTTCTCTGCGGAGGGAAGCGCTTTGCCAAGATAGGAATGATACAGCTCCACGAGCTCGCGGCCCGTGCGGTCTTCGATGCGTCCGGTGTTCAGAAAGCGCTCCACGGTCTGCTGCTTCAGATCCGGGAGTGCAAGAAGCTTCTGATAAGGCTTCAGATAACGGTACAGATCGAGGGATTTCATGGCAGCGGGAAAATCCTCGGCGCCCGGAATTCCCTGCAGTCCGTTCCAGACGATGCGTCTTGCAAGAAACGGGAGGTCGAACTGGCGGCCGTTGTAATGCATCAGGGTTTTGTATTTCTTGGAGAAAAGAAGAAACGAAGTCAGAATATCCGCCTCTCCGTCGCCGTGATCGTCAAACCACTGGATCAGCTTCCAGCAGTCATCCTCCCAGTAGCCGCAGCCAATCAGATAAATGCGGTCCTTTGCGGACGAGAGACCGGTCGTTTCAATATCCACGGCAAGAATACTCTCTCTTCCTCCAAAACGGGAAAGCGGGTATTCGGATGTGTAGCCGTTCAGTTCTCTGGTAATGATCTGCATGATAATCTCTCCTGAAGTTTTCCATAAAAACGATACAGATTTAGTTTATCATAGTTGAAAGCGTATGCGTTATAATAGCGGAATAGAGCTTTTACATTATAAAAGAATCATTGGGGATTTTCATGTATTTTTACTCACATAAGCACGTTCGAAGAATTATCATATTGCTGGATACGCTGGCTACGACAGCGGCCTTTCTTCTTGCCCTGTATCTGCGGATGTGGAGCAAGCTTGTGCCGTGGAAAGTGGAGCTGTACAGCACCATCTATGTGCTGAATGTTCTGATTTATCTGTTCTGGAATACCTATCGCCGGGCGAAGCACCGCGAAGACCGGATCACGCAGCTGGATCCGGTGGAGAATGTTTCTCATGTTTTCCGGGAGAGAATCTTTCAGTATGCTGCACTCATCATCATCCTTTCTGCGACGCATTCCTTTGAGAAGGTGTCGCGCATGGTGCTTCTGTATGCCGGGATTTTTGACGTTATTTTCACCAGCGTGAACCGGCTTTTGCTTCGGAGAAGTATTCGGAGGAGCAGTCAGAAGGCGGCCAAGGAGGAGCATTATCTGATTGTCACGACAAGAGCGCAGGAATCCATTGCAAGAGCGCGTCTCCTGGCAGGGCTTCCCGGCAATGCGGATATTGCAGGTGTTTTTCCGGTGGATGAGGAGCATCCGGATGCTTCGGATGCGGACCGTCCCGCACCTGTGCGCGGGAACGGAGCGGATGACGGGACAGGGACGCTGATCGGAAGGCTGGATGCATTCCTGAAGAAGACGGAGGGACCGCTCACGGTCTATCTGTATCTGCCGGATACCGGAGAAGAGATCCGAAAGAGCATTGCAGATGCCCTTGAGAAGAGGAGAATTCCTTTCCGGATTGCATTGTTTTCGTCCGGAAGATGCGTGCCCCTTCAGCTGATCGATTCGGTCGGTCCCTATGCTGCGACGGCCTATGAGCCGCTGACGAAAAGATGCGAGGTCTTCGGGGTTCACTTCATGGTTTCCGATGTGGAAACGGCTGCGTTCTCCATCCTGAATGAGCTGGACAAGGGAACGGCGAACCGACCTGCCGGAGCTCTGGCCGGTCAGTACCTGTGCTTCTCCAATGTCCATACAACCGTAATGGCACATGATGATCTTGGGTACCGGGACATTCTGAACGGCTCGGCCTATACGTTCCCGGATGGGAAGCCGATCGCAGAATATCAGAAGAGTCATGGCTTTGTAAAAGCGGAGCGTGTGGCGGGACCGGATTTTATGGATGCGGTGTTCCGTGCCACGATGGATGGAAGGATCAGTCATTATTTCTACGGCTCCACGCCGGAGACCATTGAGAAGCTGGAACGGGAGCTCCGGAGAAAATATCCGGGAATTCGCATTGCAGGAATGGTGTCACCTCCGTTCCGCCCGGAAACGGAGGAGGAGGATGCGGAGACCATCCGCAGAATCAATGCCTCCGGTGCTGCACTGATCTGGATCGGACTTGGAGCTCCGAAGCAGGAGAAGTGGATGGCGGCGCATAAGGGGAAGCTGAAGGGCGTCATGCTCGGCGTGGGAGCCGGGTTTAACTTCTATGCAGGAACGGTGAAGCGTGCGCCTCTCTGGATTCAGAAGATCGGGCTGGAGTGGCTGTACCGCCTCTTCCAGGATCCCAGACGCCTGGCCAACCGGTATCTGGTGACCAATGCCCGGTACATCTGGTATCTGATCGCAGAGCGGCTTTCCGGGCATAAGGAGTGAGCACATGAGGATACCGGATTATGAGCTGGCGGATATGCATATTCATATCATGCCGGAGGTGGATGACGGATCCGAGAGCATGGAAATGACGATGGAAATGCTGCGGATTGCGAGAGAAAACCGGATCGGAACCATGATCCTGACGCCCCATTATAAGGGCGGGCACCGAAATGTGTCTCCGGAGGGCCAGCTCCGGCGGATTGCGTGTATGCAGGATGCGATGGCGCAGGAAGAGGTGGAAGAAGCGGATCTGTATCGGGGAAACGAGATCATGTATGACAGCTCCGTACCGGAGGCCCTTGAAAACGGCCGCATCTGCTCCCTGGCGGATTCTTCTTATCTTCTTGTGGAGTTCAAGCCGTGGGAAGAATTCTCCTATATCCAGGAAGGACTTCGGAATCTTTCCTATGATGGCTGGAGAGTGATTCTGGCCCACTGCGAAAGATATGACTGCATTCGCAAGAATCCTGAGCTTGCACGGGAGCTTACGAGGAACCGGATTTATCTGCAGGTCAACGCGGACGATGTGCTTCCTCATTTCCGCTCCCCTTTTGCAAAGCTGATCAGCGGACTTCTGAAGGAGGAGCTGGTGTCCTTTGTCGGCACGGATGCCCATAAGGATACGGAACGGTCACCGGAGATGCTTCGATGCTGGCAGTATCTTATCCGGAAATGTGACCCGGATTATGTCCGGGAAATCACCAGAGAGAATGCACTGAGAATCATTCGGAATGAAGAGGTATAAGAAAATATGAGAAACCGAAACATGAAGTATGCTGCACTTGTCATGACAGCCGTTCTTTCGGCAGGGCTGATGGCCGGCTGCGCCTCCGGAGAGAATGGCGCGGAGGAGAATCCGGAAACTGCGGAGAGCACAGGCGGCTGGGAAGAGGCTGCTCCGGAGGAGACTTCCGACGCTTCGGAAACCTCCGATACTTCGGAGACCGCGCAGGAGGACGAAAACCTTCTTCCGGAGGAGCTGGAGGAAGGCGAGGAGGTGCTCCAAAGAGGTGAGGGCGCGGAGATTTCGTTTCAGGGAATGGCTCCGGATGTCACGCCGGAGTGGAAGGACGGAGAGCTGTATCTTCTTGCTGTTTCTGCGCAGGACTCTTCGGCAGCAGAGCTTGTCTGTCCGGTCTATGAGAGCCAGGAAGCTGCAGAAGCGGATCAGGGTGCCTGGCTGGATGAAGGCAACAGCACGGATCTGACGGACCCCAACACGGTCATTCACGGAAGCCTTGGGGAGGGAAGCACGTTTGCAGGGCTTCAGGATTACGGGGATTCCGAGTTCTTTTCTTCTCATCCGTATCTGTACCTGTTCAGCAGAGATTCCGTTTCGGAATACCAGATTTTTGCGGCTTATCCGAAAGCACATGAAGATATTCTGGTGAGCGTTAACGGCTTTGATCGCGATGAATACAATCAGTATATCAATGACATTTACGGACAGAGAAACATGCAGGCGGTGCTGGATCCGGACCTGGAGCAGCAGGCACTGAACACGTGGAGCATTCTGACCCTGCAGGCGGAAGGCTCAGATGGGAATGACTATCTGGTTCAGGCGGTTCCGACGGGAGTGGTACAGCAGTAAAAAGGCTCTTGCGCTTTTGAGGAATCTGTGTAGAATGTTATGATGCTATGAACAAATTGTTAACAAATGTTAAGAAATACCAGTTCATGTTTGAGGAGCTGGTCAAACGTGATTTCAAGCAGAAGTACAAGCGAAGCGTGCTTGGGATGGCATGGTCCGTGCTGTCGCCGCTTCTGACGCTGCTGGTGATGCATGTCATTTTCTCCAATTTCTTCGGAAAGGACATTCCGCACTACACGACCTACCTGTTTACGGGTAATATCGTGCTGTCGTATTACAAGGAATCCACGAAGAACGGCATGCAGTCGCTGATGAGCAACGCCAAGATCTTTACGAAGATCAATGTGCCGAAGTACCTCTTTCTTCTGTCTAAGAATGTGTCGGCGCTGGTGAACTTCGGGCTTACGCTTCTGGTTTATTTTACATTCTGCATCTTTGATGGGATTACATTCCGGCCGACGATGTTTCTGCTGATTTTTCCGATTCTGTGTCTTTTGATTATGGACATCGGAATCGGAGCCATTCTGTCGGCGCTGTTTGTGTTTTTCCGTGACATTCAGTACCTGTATGAGGTGTTCCTTACTCTGATCACGTACATGTCCGCTGTTTTTTATTCGGTGGACAAGCTGCCGCACAATCTTCAGCAGCTGCTGTATCTGAATCCGGTGTATGTCTATATCAAATACATGCGTTTGATTGTCATTGACGGAATCATTCCTTCTCCTGCGTATCACGCGCTGTGTATTTTTTATGCGCTGTTCTATCTCGGTATCGGCATGCGGATTTACAAAAAGTGCAATCACTCGTTTCTTTATTATCTTTAAGAGTACGGCAGAGAAAGGTTTTCCATGTCCAATATTGCAATTGAGTGCAGCAATGTCAGCATCCGTTATGTGACGGGCGACTTCAAATCCATCGGACTGAAGGAATATGTGATCCGGAAGCTGACCGGAAACTATAAGGTGAAGGAGTTCTGGGCAGACCGGAATGTGAATTTTGAGCTGGAGAAGGGAGAGATGCTCGGCATCATCGGCTCCAACGGTGCGGGAAAGTCCACGCTGTTAAAGGCGGTCACCGGCATCATGCTGCCGACGGAGGGCGAGATTCACGTAAACGGCACCATTGCAGCTCTTCTGGAGCTTGGGAGCGGCTTTGACAACGACATGACAGTCCGGGAGAATACCTATCTTCGCGGCGCGCTTCTTGGCTATACGAGAAAGTTTCTGGATGAGAAATATGATGAGATCATTCAGTTTGCGGAGCTTGAGGAGTTTCAGGATTACTGCTTCAAGCAGCTTTCCTCCGGCATGAAATCCAGACTTGCCTTTTCCATTGCCTGCCTGGTGCACCCGGATATTCTGATTCTGGATGAGGTTTTGTCGGTAGGAGACGGTGCATTCCGGAAGAAATCCGGCGATAAGATGCAGGAGATCATTCAGGGAGGCGTGACGGCCATTCTGGTATCGCATGTGATGCCCCAGGTACGGGAGCTGTGCACAAGGATCCTGTGGCTGGATCACGGGAAGCAGGTGTGCTTCTCCGGCGATGTGCAGGAGACGTGCGATGCGTACGAGTGGTTCCTGTCTCAGAAGAAGAAAACGCCTCCGAAGTCCGAAAAGGAAATCCATGAGATGGCAGCCAAATGGCGCAAAAAGCTTATGGAGGACGAGAAGAAGAAAGAGAAGGGGGATCAGAAGCAGTAGCTTCCGATGACCTCATCGGTGATGTTGTCATAGAGCACAATCTGCAGTCTCCGGTCCCGGTGCGAGTAGTCGGTGAGTCCGATCATGAGATTTCCTGCGGCGAAGTCCCCGTTGTACTGAACGCGAAGGGAGTCGACAGGGCCAAGATCCATGGAGAAGGCCTCCTCCTGGTCGTCATTGTCATGAAGCTTTGTGAGCTCTCCTGCGTGATAGAGCCATTTTCCTCCGGGAGAAGCAATTTCGGTGTTGAAGCCAAGCGGCTTTAATGCAGGAAGAAGCTCCTCAAAGGAGAGGGCACCCTCCGGCAGGGCGTGTTCATTCCCGGTATCCTCCAGAGAGAGGATCGCGGTGATCCCATCTGTCTGTGCGAGAAGAGCACAGAAATCCTGAGCACTGTCGCTATTGTCGAGTGCATAGCGGAACTTGGTCTGGTTCATCCACGAAAGATCCCGGTTCCAGATGGCACAGGCGGCATCCGGACGTCGATCCACCTCCAGATACTGCTCCTGCGGGAGGGTGTCCAGATACGCTTCCAGATATCGTGTAATTTTGGCGGCGCCGAAGCCGTTCAAATGTCCCGCATCCCGAAAATCCTCCCTGCGGTCAAGGGAAATTTCATTCTCAAGAAGAGAAAAATCAATGACGTCGATTCCCGCATCGCCGGCATATTGCCTGACGGTGTTGTATACTGCGCGGTCCTCCTCCGGAATGTCATAGGGGAGAATCGTAAAGACAAGCCGGAAGCCCTTCTTTTTGGACAGCCGGATCATCTGATCCAGCCATTTGCGGTTGCTGTCGGAGAGCGGAGCGGAAAGGCCGGTATCCGTGCAGGGAGTGGCCCAGGACACATCGGTGTGCTCCCAATCATAGGCTGCGCCCCGTCCGAAGTCATTCAGCGGATATTTCAGAAAGTCGTAGGGCTGGAGCTCGCGGTAGCGTGTGTGGACGATCGGCCAGCGAAGAATGAAATCCTCCTGGTCTTCTTTCTCCGCATAGGCGGTGACAAGCTGTACGGAATTGGAGGATGTCCGCATGGAAAGCAGGTTCCGGTAGACATTTCCGATGAAGGCATGCTCCTCAAAGGTGAGCGCATAGAGATCGGCGAATACAACCTGCGGCTTTTGTGTTTTCAGAAGCTCAATCAGAGCATGATAGCAGGAGTCCTTGTCCTGGCCGGAAACCGCCATGTCAAAGGAGGTGACGCCGCGGTCCTCCCACATGACGGCGGGATAGATGCCGGCATAGCAGTGGCTGCTGCCAAGGAAGGCAACGTCAATGGTATTCTCCGGAGTGTGATACAGCTCGTCATAGGAGGAGATGTAGTTGCCGGTGGTATCCTTCCAGCGGATCACCCGGTAAACGCCTGTCAGCATCAGGGCAGTCAGAAGAGTGAAAAGGATGATATTCCGATAAGAAGCAAATCTGCTGTTTTTATTCATATCAAGGCTCATTTCTTTGTTTCCGAATTTCATCATGTACAACCCCGGCAAATACCGGGAAATTTCCGGCGGCAAGAGAGAAGCTTCGTCAGAAGCCGGCATAGATGAACTGACCGGAGCTGAAGTCAATGCCGTATTCTCCGAGAAGAAGAACCGACAAAATCAGAAAAAGACAGACCAGCCACCGAAGCCACAGGCTCTGCGCAGACAGAAGCTCTCCGAAGTCGCGCTTTTTTCTTGCCGAAATCAGATCAAAGGCAAGAAGGAGCAGTGTTCCGAGGGTGAGAATGTTGAATTCCAGATGAACAAGGCCGAAGGCATAGATGTCTTCATTGAACAGAACCCAGGGATCCCAGCGCGTGAACATGCGGTTCAGGAAGTAGATTGCATTCGAAAGAGAGCCTGCGCGGAAGAAGATCCAGGCAAACGATGTCAGAAGAAAGGTCCACAGAATTCTTCCGAGCCGAAAGCTGAAGGTGTTCTCCCGGATGCCGGTCCGGATGCAGAGCTTTCTGCGAAGTGGCTTCAGGAGGTCTCCGAGGATCTGATACAGCCCGTGAAGGCCTCCCCAGATGACGAAGGACCAGGAGGCTCCGTGCCAGATGCCGCTGACGAGGAAGGTGATCATGACGTTGCGGTATTTGCGGACGCGTGAGCATCTGCTTCCGCCAAGCGGAATGTAAATATAATCGCGCAGCCAGATGCTCAGAGAGATATGCCAGCGCCTCCAGAAGCCGGCAATGCTCTCTGCAAAATACGGTGTCCGGAAATTGGCATCCAGCTCCAGACCAAGAATTCTTGCAGCGCCGATCGCGATGGCGGAGTAGCCTGCAAAATCCGCATAGATCTGAAGGGAGAAGGCAAGGGCAGCGACGACGGTCTCCACGGTTCCGCAGGTAAAAAGATTCTGCCAGATATTGTCCACGAAAATTCCTGCGCGGTCGGAGATGACCATCTTCATAAAAAAGCCCCACAGCATCAGGGAAAAGCCGGAGGATATGTGAAGATAAGAGGGCTTTTCGGCCTCCGGGAGTCTTCGGATCTGCGGAAGAAGGCGGTCTGCTCTTGCAATCGGTCCTGCTGTGATCTGCGGAAAGAAGCTGATAAAGAGTGCATAGTCAGGAAAGCTTCGCTCGGCAGAGATTTTCCCGTGGAAGACATCGGCGAGATAGCCGATGGTCTGGAACAGGTAAAAGGAGATTCCGATCGGAAGAATCAGGGAAAAACGGGAGGCAATCGGCTTCTGTCCCAATGCGGTAAGCAGCGTATTGACATTCTCAAGAAGGAAGCCTGTGTATTTGAAGACAACAAGGATCAGAACAAGAAGTACGACAGCGCCGATAAAGCATCTCTTGCGGGCGGACGTTTTTTTTGCATGCTCCATCCAAAGGCCGGACAGAAAGCCGATTCCGATGACCGGTGCCAGTACGAGAAGAAAACGCACGTCGAAGCCAAGATAAAAGAAAAGGCTGCAGAGCAAAAGCCAGTTTCTGCGAAATTTACCGGGAAGAAAGCGGAACACCAGAACAGAGAAAAAAAAGAATATCACAAAATCAGCGGATTGAAAGAGCATAAAAGCCTCCGGGGATTGAAAGTTATCATGTGCGAAAGATATACAATATTATATAATAGAACAGATAATGATTTAAAGGAATGAGATATGCATACAGAAGACAGAGAAGACTGGAACATGGAAGAAACAGGAAAACAGGAGCTGGAGGCGCCGGCGGATCCGATCCTTCAGGAGGATCTTGAACGCGTGGCAGATGATGCGCTTCTTGAGAAGGCGCTGAGAGGAAAGCGGATTCTTGTGACCGGAGCGACGGGGCTTGTCGGCTCCTGGCTGATCCGTGCACTCGCCTGCATGAACCGGCGGCATGGAAGCGGGATGAAGATATACGGCGTGATCCGAAATGCCGCCAAGGCGGATGCGATTTACGGAGATTCCTTCCGGACAAGAGAGGATGTACGCTTTCTTACGGCGAACATCACGGCACCTGATTTTGCAGAGAAGGTGCGGAATGAGAGCGGAGAGCTTGACCTTGTCATTCACGGTGCGGCGGTCACCGCTTCGAAAATGATGGTTGAGCAGCCGGTTGAGACGATCATGACGGCCATCGAGGGGACAAGAAACGTTCTGGAGCTTGCAAAAGCCGCAGGCGCGCAGCGTTTTGTTTATCTGTCCAGCATGGAAATGTACGGAACGCTTGCGGATGAGAGCGGCAGGGACATTCCGGCGAGGGAGGACCGGCTCGGCTTTCTGGATCTTACGAAGGTGCGCACGGATTATCCGGAGAGCAAGAGAATGTGTGAGAATCTGTGCATTGGCTTTGGTCATGAGTATGGCCTTTCTGTCATGATTGCGCGGCTGTCGCAGACCTTCGGGGCGGGCATTCTGCCGTGGGAGAATCGTGTTTTCTCTCAGTTCGCAAGAAGCGCGATGCAGGGCACGGACATCGTTCTGCATACGAAGGGGCTTTCCGAGGGAAATTACTGCTACACGAGAGACTCGGTGCGCGGCATTCTGACGATTGCGGTCCGGGGGGAAGCCGGGCAGGCCTACAATGTGTCGAATGAGAAAACACATACGACCATTGCGAAGATGGCACAGCTTGTGGCGGAGAAGATTGCCGGCGGAGCAATCCGCGTGGTTTACGATATCCCGGAGACCAATGCCTTTGGGTATGCGGCTGACACGAAGCTGTTTCTGGATGCATCGAAGCTCCGTGCACTTGGCTGGGAGCCGGAGGCGGATCTGGAGGAGATGTACCGCAGACTCATCGCTTCCATGAAGTGTTCCATGGAAAACGGCGAGGGCTGTGGGACCAGAGGCTGAAAGGCAACAGACGGGGAAGAAAAGGGAAATAGAAGCGAAAAGGTTACAGACGGGGAAAAGGAAGAGACAGGAAAAATACATGGCATTTTCCGAGAATAAGAAAAAAGAAAAGAATAAGCCGTTCCGGGTGGCAATGATCGGGCATAAGCGCGTGCCGTCCCGTGAGGGCGGTGTAGAGGTGGTGGTCTGGGAGCTTGCGACAAGGCTTCGGGACCAGGGCTTTGATGTGGAGTGCTACAACCGGGCGGGGTACCGGATGAAGCATTCGGATTATGACCGGATTCCGGGGAAACCCGGGTACTACCGTGACGGAGTCCGGATTCTGATTACGCCGACTGTGTCGAACGGGAAGCTGAATGCGATCATATATTCATTTTTTGCAACGGTCCGGGCACTGTTCGGTCGTTACGATGTGATTCATTTTCATGCGGAGGGCCCGTGCCTGATGTGCTGGCTGCCGAAGCTTTTCGGGATCCGCGTGGTTGCCACGATTCACGGACTCGACTGGCAGCGGGCAAAATGGGGGCATTTTGCCTCCCGCATGCTTCAGGCCGGAGAGAAGATGGCGGCGAGGCACGCCGATGAGGTCATTGTTCTGTCCGAGAATCTTCAGGAGTACTTCCTTGAGAGGTACGGAAGAGAAACGCATTTTATTCCGAACGGCATTGCCAGGCCGCAGCGGATGGAGGCGAAGGAGATCACGGAGCGATGGGGCCTTGAGAAGGATGACTATATCATGACCCTTTGCCGGATTGTTCCGGAGAAGGGGCTCCACTATCTTCTTGAGGCATTTCGTGAAATCCCGACGGACAAGAAGCTTCTTCTTGCGGGAGGCCCGTCCAATGCGGTGGAGTATTATGAAGAGATCAAGGCGCTTGCCGCCCAGGACGACCGGGTGATTCTGGCAGGGCTTGTGGAAGGAAGAACGCTTTCCGAGCTCCTGTCGAATGCGTATGTCTTTGCGCTTCCTTCTGACGTGGAGGGAATGTCCATCAGCCTTCTGGAAGCGATGAGCTACGGGAACTGCTGTCTGGTTTCGGACATCAAGGAGAGCACTGAGGTGGTGGAGGATCACGCGGCCGTATTCCGAAAGGGAGACGTCCCGGATCTGAAAAAGCACCTGGAGGAGCTTCTGGATCACCCGGAAGAGGTAGAGCATTACCGGGAGAGCGCTGCCGATTACATCTGCGGCAAGTACAACTGGGATGATGTTGTGGAACGGACGAAGGAGCTGTATTTCGGATAATCGAACGTCCGCAGAAGGACTGCGGGAAAGGCTGGATATATGGGAAGATATTTTGGAACAGACGGTTTTCGCGGGGAAGCAGGCAGCGATCTGACTGCGGTGCACGCCTTTGAAATCGGACGGTTTCTCGGATGGTATTACGGCGAGCTGAAAAAGAGCAGAGGCGAGGATGAGCCGGCGAGAATCGTCATCGGCAAGGACACCCGGAAATCCAGCTACATGTATGAGTATTCACTGGTCGGAGGGCTTGTGGCAAGCGGAGCGGATGCGTATCTTCTCCACGTGACGACAACCCCCTCGATCAGCTACATCACGAGAGTGGATCGCTTTGACTGCGGCGTGATGATCACGGCAAGCCACAATCCCTTCCATGACAACGGCATCAAGCTGGTGAACCGGATGGGCGAGAAGATGGATGATGAGACCATCGCGCTGATTGAGGACTGGCTGGATCATGTGCTGAAGAGAATCGAGGGAGACGGAGAGATCCCCGCTTTTTCGTGCTTTGGAAGGGAATGGAGGGATCTTCCGTTTGCGGAAGGGGAGAAGATCGGAACGACCATCGATTACATCGCGGGCCGGAATCGTTACATCGGTTATCTGATTTCTCTCGGCGTCTTTGATTTCCGCGGCATGAAGGTCGGACTTGACTGCGCAAACGGCGGCAGCTGGTCCATTGCCAAGGCTGTCTTCAACGCTCTTGGAGCAGAGACCTATCTGATCGGTGACCGGCCGAACGGACTCAACATCAACCGGAATGTCGGCTCCACGCATATTGAGCAGCTGCAGGATTTTGTTCGAGACAATCGTCTGGATGTGGGCTTTGCCTATGACGGAGATGCAGACCGCTGCCTTGCCGTGGACGAGAAGGGCGATGTGATCACGGGAGATCATATCCTTTATATGTACGCGTGCTACATGAAGGAGAGGGGAAAGCTTCTGGAGAACACCGTTGTCGCGACAGCCCAGTCGAATTACGGCCTGTTTCAGGCACTGGAGGAGGCCGGCATTGATTATGTCCGGACGAAGGTCGGCGACAAATACGTCTATGAGGCGATGAAGCAGAATGGCTACCGCATCGGCGGGGAGCAGACGGGACACATTATTTTCAGCAAGTATTCCACGACAGGAGACGGCGTCCTGACCTCCCTTAAGGTAATGCAGGTGATGCTCGCGAAGAAGAAAAAGCTCTCCGAGCTTGCAGCGCCGCTCCACCTCTATCCGCAGGTTCAGTATTCCGTCCGCGTTGCGGACAAGGACCGTGTGATGCGGGATCCTGACGTTCTCTCTCTTCTTGACGAGACGAAGAGCCATCTGGAGGGAAAGGGATCCCTTCTTGTTCGCCCCTCCGGCACCGAGCCGGTGATCCGGGTTGGCGTAGAGGCAGAGACCGGAGAGGAAGCGAAGGCCCTTGCGGATGCCATCGCAGACAGAATCCGGAAAAGCGACGGACAAGGGGAGGAAAACTGAAATATGACCTGCGCAGCGGGGAAGAATCATCCCTGAGAGAGATTTTTTGTCCGCAGGGATGAAATCAGCGGAGAAGAATCATCTCCGAGAGAAAACTTTTATCCGCAGGGATGAAATCAGCGGGGAAGAATCATCTCTGGAGGAGGTTTTTTATCCGCAGAGATGAAATTAGCGGGGAAGAATCATCCCTGAGAGAGGATTTTTATTCGCAGGGATGAAATCAGCGGAGAAGAATCATCCCTGAGAGAAAACTTTTATCCGCAGGGATGAAATCAGTGGAGAAGAATCATCCCTGAGAGAGGATTTTTATCCGCAGGGATGAAATCAGCGGGGAAGAATCATCCCTGAGAGTGAATTTTTATCTGCAGGGATGAAATCAGCGAGGGAGAATCATCTCTGGGAGAGAATTTTTGTCCGCAGGGATGAAATCAGCGAGGGAGAATCATCCCTGAGAGAAAACTTTTATCCGCAGGGATGAAATCAACGGGGAAGAATCATCCCTGAGAGAGGATTTTTATCTGCAGGGATGAAATCAGCGGGGAGAATCATCCCTGAGAGAGGATTTTTATCCGCAGGGATGAAATCAGCGAGGGGCCAGCGTGTCCAGTCCCACAATGGTGGAAATCAGGAATCCAAAGGCTTTCGGCTGCGTCAGTCTGTGAATATTCTTATCCTTGGACGTTGCATAGCGTTTCATAGCTGCTCCGATGATTTGGATATCGCTGCCGCGCAGGATGTCACACAGCGTCCGCTCCAAATTGTAAACACGGATCGGATTGCCGGAGGGGGACTCAATTTGAGGTTGTCCGAACGCATAGTTCTCCGGCACAACGCGTTTGACAATCAGATTTTCCTGCTTCAAGGACGGGACATTGTAGCCTTGGGGAAAGATCATCGTATCTTTCACCGCTCTTAACCAGCTCCTGCAAAACGCTGCGGTGAAGTCCGGCTTCCTTCACCTCGTGCTGACAATTGCAAGTTATATCATATAGAAATGATGTGTGGATGCCGGCTGCGAGATGACTATTATTTATCGTTTGCGATCTATTGAAAAGCAGCGGAACTGCACGCAAGTGTAGCCTGTATGTCAGAGCACTGGTTCTCTGGCCGCGCCCGGACTCTTATTTCAGACACGGAACCGGCTGGGGCGGTAGGTGTTATGGCAAGGACGGCAGGATCATCAATGACAGTGTCGCTTCAAATGCTGCGGCGTATTCGTGCGCGGGCTGGAAGAGACGCTTCATAAGGCATATGAGGCAAATCAGCCGGTGGATTTTCTGGAAACCACAACGAAGCGGTCCTTGAAGACGGCTTTGTCATAAACAGCATCATTAAAGGCCTGTGCCTGCGCGGTTGTCAGGACGAAAATGTCATTTGCATATTCCGGCGTCTGGAGACCGGAGAGCACATCATCCTCTGATATCGAATCATTGCCTTCGGAGGAAGTCGTGCCGGGAAGTCCGAAAACATAGCGCCCGAACGAGGATGCAACGCGGAATTCCGCCTCGGGGTCCTTATAGACCACGCTGTCCATGAATTCATACGGATCGCATTTGTTGTAATACAGAGTCAGCATAAAGGGAGAAGCCACAAGATCGTAGGTCGAATACACGGTCGAGGCTTCGCCCTTTTTCTCTGCAAGCTCTGTGGCAAGAATCATGGCATCTCCGTAGCCCGGCATAAAGTCAGAGGCAGCAACCTTGTTGTATTCTCCTCCATAGTAATCTCTGGCAAACGAGACAAAGCCTCCAAAGAGAAGGACAAGGGAGAGCAGGGCGGGGAGAGCTGCAGCCTGGGAAGCAGCTTTGGCAGAAGCAGCTTTGGCAGAAGCTCCGGAACCGGTCTCCGGCTCTTTCAGGGCGGCTCTCTTCGTCATGGCGAGATAAAGGAACCGAAGTCCCATGACATACCAGTACACCAGCGGAAGGAACAGGAGAACGTCACGGTTGATGTCCTGCTGAATAAAGAGCGAGAACAGGAGTGCAGAAAGAAGGGCTGCGCCGAGCACGTCATTTGCAGCCTGCGCGGCGGGAGTTTCCTTTTCTGCAGTCCTTCTTCCGAACAGGATGCCTGCAAACGTCACCGGGAAGGTGAAGCAGTACAGTGTCCAGTAGCCGGGCATCGCGTTCCAGGAGACCTCGCCGGGAATTCCGACGGTGAGCATGAGAAGCAGGTCCTTCAGATTGTGAAGAAGCGTGGAAGGAAGCGTCCGATCAAAGGCAACGAAGACGGAGCCGAAGTGACTGGACGTAAATTTCGGAAAGGAAATCCAGCTCGTCGCAATCTCCGGAACGCCGAAGAAATTCACGGCGTAGAAAAGGGCAAGCGGAAGACACGTGATCACGAATACGGCAAAGCATCCCGCAAGCTGTCCGATCCGGATGCGTTTTGTCCGGAGAAGCCGGATGCAGACCAAAAGAAGCGTCAGCGGAATAACCACATTCGCGGAGCCGTAGGAATACAGACAGATGCCGAAGAAAAAGGCTGCAAGGAGATAAAGCCCTGTCTGCCTTCGGCTGTGCTCCGCAGTGCCTGCGCAGATGGCCTGCACCAGAGCAAACAATGCGAGAAGCTGCCAGAAGGGCATGGTGTTGGAATCCAGACTCCAGCGGGAGAGGATGATGTGCCACGGAGTCAGGGCAAGAACGGCAAGTCCTGTGAGCGCACAGCGCCTTCCGAAGGCCTTGTTCAGAAGCAGGAAGAACAAAAGCAAGGTCAGCGTGCCGAGAAATGCAGGAACCATGCGAATGGAGAAAATCCGGGAGCCGAAGAGCTTCGTGGTCAGAACGTTCAGATAAATCATGATGGGGCTTCCGCCGCCGGATCCCCAGGTGATGGGGTACACGGGCCAGTGGTAGCCGTTGCGGTCAATGCCGTAGCCGGCAAGGCAGAAGGCTTCATAGCCGATCGAGGCCTCGTCCTGCTGCAGTCCGTCCGGAAGACCGGTCAGATTCCACATCCGGAGAAACGCACCGAAGATAAGAAGCAGGGCGGCAGCAGGACGGAACAGTCTGCCGGTCAGGAGCTGATCCATACGCTGCAGGAGAGAAAAGGAATGGGGATTCTTTGAAGGAGAAGTGCCTGAAGGGGGAGTCTTTCTGTTCTTCCGGGCGCAGAAGAGCGCGGTAAAGACAAGAACCGTTTCGAGCAAAATGGCGGCAGCATTGTAGTAATCAATTATTCTCATGAAGAATCTCCGTATCGTTTCGCACAGCATGGTTTCGGCTGAAATGTTCGGGTCGAAATGCTCCGGCTGAAATTCCGCTGCTGCGGCAGCCGTTCCATTCAGTTTATCATATTTGGCTTTTCACGCCGCAATTTCCGCTAAAAAGTCCGCAAGGGCTGCCGATATTCCAAACGCCATTCGGGCTATAACTATAGATAAAAAAGACCACAAGAGGAGGATAACATGCAGCAGAAAAGCGCGGAGGAACGGAAATTCTGGGCTCAGTTTGATGCACTGGATATGGGCACGGGCTGGGATGACGAGGACATCAAAAAGCCGCAGATTATGATCGAAAGTGTTTACGGCGATTCGCATCCCGGAAGCTTTCACCTGAATCAGATGTTGGAGCAGGCGGTGTACGGCGTGTATGAAAAGGGCGGAAAGCCGGCAAAATATTACGCGACGGACATCTGCGACGGCTGTACGCAGGGCGGAGACGGCATGAATTATGTGCTGGCTTCCCGCGAAGCCATTGCCAACATGGTCGAGATTCACGGAAGTACGGTCGCCTGGGACGGCGTGATTATGTCCTCGAGCTGTGATAAGTCGATTCCGGCGCATCTGAAGGCAATCGCGCGCCTGAACATCCCGGCAATATTCATGCCGGGCGGCTCCATGCGCCCGGGCCCGAATATGACGACATCGATTGTGGCAGGTGACATTTCTCTTCGCGAAAAACGGGACGGGGCCATTACGCCGCAGGAAATCCGCGATTACAAGCTGACGGGCTGCCCTTCTGTGGGAGCGTGCTCATTCCTTGGGACAGCCTCCACGATGCAGTGCCTTGCGGAAGCTTTGGGCCTGACCCTTCCGGGAGCGGCACTTGTGCCTGCGACGATGCGGGATCTTCTCCAGTATTCCAGACAGGCAGGAAGAAAGATCATGGAGCTTGCGGAGAAAAATCTGACGCCCGACAAGATCCTGACAGCCGGTGCCTTCCGAAATGCAATCGTGGTGCATTCCGCAATCGGCGGTTCCACCAACGCAACGCTCCATCTGCCCTCCATTGCAAGGGAGGCCGGTGTGGAGCTTCCGATTGAGCTGTTCGATGAGATCAATCACCGGATTCCGCACATCGGAAATGTGTATCCGTCCGGATCGCAGCTGACAGAGAGCTTCTGGTTTGCGGGCGGTGTTCCCATGGTGGAGTGGATGCTGCGCGATTATCTGGATCTGGATGTCCTGACTGTGACGGGAAAGACGCTCGGAGAAAATCTGGAGGAGCTCCGGAAGGACAACTGGTTTGAGCGGAATCTTGGATATCTGCACAATTATGGTCTTGAGAGGGAGCAGGTCATTTTTCCTGTCGAAAAGGTAAAAGAAAAGGGCTCGGTTGCCATCCTGAAGGGAAACATTGCGCCGGAGGGCTCGGTGATCAAATATGCCGCCTGTGCGGAGAACCAGCGGGAGGTGGTTAATGCGAAGGCTCGGGTATTCAACTGCGAGGAGGATGCCTATGACGCAGTGGTGCGGAAACAAATCAACCCGGGAGAGGTCATCATTGTCCGTTACGAAGGCCCCCGCGGCTGCGGCATGCCGGAGATGGTTGCGACCACCGAGGCGATCTGCTGCGATGAGAGAATTAACGGAAATGTGGCGCTGATTACCGACGGGCGCTTTTCCGGAGCAACCAGAGGGGCAGCCATCGGACATGTTTCTCCGGAGGCGGCATCCGGCGGCCCGATTGCCTTTGTGGAGGAGGGAGATCTGATTTCCTATTCGGTCGAACAGCGCACGTTGAATGTGACCGGAATCGCAGGAGTTCCCTGCACACCAAAGGAGGCAGAGGCAGCTCTTGCAGAGCGCGCCGCAAAGGGAATCATTCCGAGAGAGCCGAGAAAGGGCTTCTACCGGATGTACACGAGCTATGCACGCAGTGCCATGCAGGGCGGCGGGCTCGAATAAAGGGACAGGGAAAACAGAAAAAGGACAGAATCTGCAGGAAAGGCAAAAACGGACAGAAGAAAGGATGAGACTATGAAGGCAAATTATATTACACCGGCAGTAACCTTGTTTCAGGAGGATGGAACGCTTGATCTGGAGAGCCAGGGGAAGTTGTTCGAGCATCTGATTGCAAACGGGATCGACGGAATTCTGGTGCAGGGAAGCATCGGCGAGTTCTTTGCCATGGATCTGGAAATGCGCAAGAACCTGGCTGGCTTTGCCATCCGCAGCATTGCGCACAGAGTCCGCTGCATCATCGGAACCGCCTCCATGGTGGAATCGGAAATTGTTCCGTATTCCAACTGGTGTCTGGAGCAGGGGGCCGATGCGGTGATGATCATCTCGCCGTATTATTTCCGCTTTGACGATGCCAGTTTGTTCCGCTTTTACGATGAGCTCTTTTCTCAGATTCATGGCGCGGTATATATCTATAATTTCCCGGACCGCACCGGTTATTCCATTTCTCCGCAGGTGGTTCTGGAGCTTCGGAGAAAGCATGACAACCTGAAGGGCATCAAGGACACCATCAGCGGCATGGATCACACGAGAGAACTGATCAAAGCCGTCAAGAGCGAATTCCCGGATTTCGAGGTCTTCTCCGGCTTTGATGACAACGCGGCCCACAATGTGCTTTCCGGCGGCGACGGCATCATCGGAGGTCTTTCCAACGTGGTTCCGGAGCTTTGCAGCGCATGGATCCGCGCGATGAGAGAAAACGATGCGGAGGGCATTGCGGCCGGCCAGCAGCAGATCAACCGCCTGTTTGACATTTATGCCGTTGGCTCATTGTTTGTTCCGATCATCAAGGAGGGGTGCCGTCTTCGCGGCGTAGTCGGAAACAGCATCTGCACAAAGCCGATTCCGGAGGTGACGGCAGAGCAGACAGAGGAAATCCGGAAAATCCTTGCAAGAGAAGGCATCACGGTATAAACGGGAGTTTCAAAGGAGATTTCAAAAGAGATTTCAAAAGAAATTTCAAAGGAGATTTCAAAGGAGATTTTCATGGGTGTTTCTTATGTTCTGATGACGGAAAAGGAGGCTTTCTCCGGAGTAAAAAGAACGGCAGAGAAGGTTGCGGAGGATTTTCGCAGAGTGACAGGGACCAGGCCGGAGCTGAGGACGGAGGTCGGTGCAGACGATTTTCGGAAGGCTGCGGAAGAGGAAACAGCTGTCCTGGAGAAAGCAGCCAAAGAAACCGGAACGGGACAGGAAATCGTGATTCTTGCGGCAACCCTCGGGCACAGTCCTCTTGTGGAAAAGCTGGTGGAGAGCGGTCTGCTTTCGGAGAATCAAATTGGCCAGATTCAGGGAAAACGCGAGGTGTATCTTCGTGTCTTTCTTCCGGAAGCATTGGATGGAAAGGACCTTGTTCTGATTCTCGGAAGCGATAAGAGAGGAACGATCTACGGCCTGTTTTCTCTCTCGGAATACATCGGTGTGACCCCGCTGACCTTCTTTGGGGATGCTCCCTTGGTGCACAGGAAGGAACTGATTCTTGGAGAAGCGGTGAACGCCGTGTCGAAGGAGCCGTCAGTGGAGTACCGCGGCTTTTTCATCAACGACGAGTGGCCCGCCTTCGGAAGCTGGTGTATGGAGCACTTCGGCGGCTTCAATGCATCGCTGTATGACTGTGTGTTCGAGTTTCTTCTCCGTATGAAGGGCAATTACATCTGGCCTGCGATGTGGACCAGCTCATTTCCGCTGGATGGTCCCGGTCCTGCAGACATGGAGCTTGCCGATGAGTACGGCGTAATCTGGAGCTTCTCTCACCATGAGCCCTGCCTTCGCGCGAGTGAGGAGTGGGACAAGGTGCGCGGAGAGGCTTCGCCGTATGGAAACGCCTGGGATTTCCGCACAAACCGGGAGGGCCTTCTTCGCTACTGGGGAGATGCCCTGAAGGAGCGCGGCCGCTATGAGAACATGATCACCATCGGCATGCGGGGAGAGCGTGATTCGGCGCTTCTGGGAGAGGGAAGCCCTGTTGAGGACAATGTGGCTCTTCTGAAGGAAATCATAACCGCGCAGCGGGGGCTGATCCGCAGCCTGGAGCAGGAGGGGCTGGTGCGGGAAAATGCGCCGCAGATGCTTGCTGTCTACAAGGAGGTCGAGGAGTACTACTATGGGAACGAGAAGATCTCCGGACTGTATCAGTGGGATGGTCTGGACGGCGTTATCTGCATGCTGAGCGACGACAATTTCGGACATCTCCGGACACTTCCGACCAGTCGGATGCGGGAGCACAAGGGCGGCTACGGAATGTATTACCATCTGGACTACCATGGAAGTCCGGTTTCCTATGAGTGGGTGGAATCAACCCCGTTTTCACAGGTCTGGGAGCAGATGACGGAGGCATGGGACTACGGCGTGCGAAAGCTCTGGATCGTCAATGTGGGCGACGTGAAATTCCATGAGGTTCTTCTGCAGTATTTCATGGATCTTGCGTATGACTATGAGCGCTTCGGCGGAGAGGAGCCGGAGCGTTATCTTCGGTACCCGGAGCATCTGATCCGGAAGAACTTCCCGGAGGAGCTGCCGGGAATGGACGGGGAGCTTCAGAAGGAGATCACGAAGGTTCTTACGGATTATCTGCATCTTGCGGAGCTTCGAAGACCGGAATCTCTTCACACGGGAATCTATCATGCAAGTCATGAGCTGGAGACAGACCGCATGCTGGAGATAACCGCTTCTCTGGATGCCAGGAACCATGAGATTCTGCACAGGCTCTCGGAGAAGGAAGAAAGCGCAGCGGCTTACCGGGGATATTACAGCATGATCGGATGGCCCTGCGCTGCGATGTGCAATCTGGTCCGGTTGTATCTGTTTGCGGGCAAGAACCACCGCTATGCACAGCAGGGACGCCAGGCGGCCGGCATCTGTGCGCAGAAGGCGAAGGAGTGCCTTCGCAGGGACAAGGAGCTGTCCGCGGAGTGGGCAGCGTTCCTTGGCGGAAAGTGGTCCGGTATGGAAAAGCCTCATCACATCGGCTTTACACAGTGGAACGACTTCGGAAGGCAGTACCCCGTGCTCATGGAGCTGGAGCCGGCAGAGGATCCGATCCTGTGTGTTTCCAGGGCGGATGAGGATGAGACTGCTGTCCGTGTCTACGGAAGCCATGAGAAGCTGGTTGTGGATGATTTCCGGTACGAGGGGAACCGTGAGGTTCTTCTTGAAATTTCCAACAACGGAACCGGAGCGCTTTCCTTTGAGATCCGAAATCTTCCGGACTGGCTGAGAATCGAAAATGAGACAGGCCTGAAATTCCGTCAGACTGCAGCCGGCGAGCGTTCATCTGCACAGCCTTCCTCCGGTCAGCCTTTCTCCGGTCAGCTTTCAACCGGTGAGGTTGCAAGAGTTTCTCTTTCCGTGCTTCGGGAGAACATTCCGGACGGGCCGGAGGTGAGCACTGTTCTGGAGCTTGCGGGAAGTGACGAGACCATCGTTGACATTCCGGTGACGGCAAGAGAGAAAAGGACGGCACTTCCCGGTCAGGGACGAAACGGCGTGCTGGTTCTGGAGGCAGAGAATCTGATCCCCGGAAAGGCGGCGGAAAAAGCTTCCTGGAAGCCGCTTTCCTCCTATGGAAAATATGGCGGAGGCTGGAAGGTTTATCCGACAACGGCGGCCTTTGCGGCGGGCGATGCCGCGGCCCCCTCCCTTTTCGGAGAGCTGGAGATCTGCGAGGAGGGAGACTATGTCGTGGAGCTCCATGCGGCGCCGTCCAATCCGCTGGAATTCGTAAAGCCGCTGACGCTTGGACTTATGCTGGAGCAGAAGCCGGAAGAGAACGCAGAAGACCGGAAGGCGATGCGGCAGCAGGCAGAGCTGACTCTTGTCCGTGCGGAGAGAACGGTCGGTTCTCCTTCCAATGCGGCGTGGTGCAGGGCGGTACTGGATCAGGAAAGAATGGCACAGACGGTGTTTCACCTTCCGGAGGGCCGGTACAAACTCTCCATTTTGGCAAGAGAGGCCGGCGTCATTCCGGAGAGAATCTATGTGTATCCGGAAAAAGCACCCATGCCGGAATCGTACCTTGGGCCAAACCGCACGAAATCACAAAATGTTTGCAACAGATGACAGGAATCGGGAAAAACGGTGTGTTAGATTTTTTTCATAAGACATAATAAGAGAAAAGGCAGAAAAGTCTGCGGCGATTTTCCGGCGGCAGCAGAAAGGTAACTCATGCAAATCGCAAATCAAAGTGAAACCTTCCACAACCCGATTCTTTCCGGATTTTATCCGGATCCGTCCATCTGCAGGGTCGGGGAGGATTACTATATGGCAACCTCCTCGTTCAACTATTATCCGGGAATTCCTGTTTTTCACAGCAAAGATCTGATTCACTGGGAGCAGATCGGACATGGCATTCACCGCCCGGAGCAGCTGGATTATAAGAACTGTGAGGCAAGCCTTGGCCTGTGGGCACCGACCATCCGGTATCATGAGGGAACCTTCTATCTGATCAATACCTTTGTGTCCGAGGGACGCGAGGTAAATCGCGACAACTATATTCTGACGGCGAAGGATCCGGCAGGCCCCTGGAGTGACCCGGTTTTTATAGAGGGCGCGGACGGCATCGATCCCACAATCTTTTTCGATAAGGACGGGCGGATGTGGTATGTCGGCAATTACATTGAGAAGCATCCGAAGTATGAGGGGCATCACGGAATTTATCTGTGCGAGCTGGATCCTGTCACCTTCCAGTTCATCGGCGAGAGAAAGGTAATCTGGGACGGCGCGCGGACGACCAGCAAATGGATTGAGGCACCGCACCTGTATTTTATCAACGGCTGGTATTATCTGATGGTCGCAGAGGGAGGCACCTTCTCCAATCACTGCGTGATGATGGCAAGATCGGAGCGCGTGGACGGCGATTATGAAATCTGCCCGCGAAATCCTATCGTGACGCACCGGCATCTTCCTCTTGCAAGAGAGATTTCGGTGACCGGACATGCGGACATCGTAGAGACGCCCGGCGGCGAGTGGTGGATGGTTCTTCTGGCGGTCCGCCCGTACGGAGATTTCCAGTTCAACACCGGACGTGAGACCTTCCTTGTTCCCTTCCACTGGGAAAAGGACGGATGGCCCCTTCTGGATACGGAGGACGGCATTGTGCACAGCACGGAGAGAAAGCCGGACCTCCCGGAGATTCTTCTTTCCGGCGTAAATCCGATGGAGCAGACGGTAATGGATTCGTTTGACGGGGAGGAGCTCGATCTTCGCTGGAATACCATTCTGGCACCGGAGAGCAGCTTTTATTCCCTGAAGGACAGACCGGGCTTTCTTCGGCTCTCACTTCTTCCTGCAACGCTCTGGAAGAAGGACCCGGCGGATCGCTGGCACACGGAGCAGCCATCCTGCGTGGTACGCCGTCAGCAGCACCACACCTTTGAAGCGGCGGCGCGGATGGAGTTTGACCCGCAGAGCAAAGAGGAAGAGGCGGGACTGGTGCTTCTTCAGGATGACCGCTTCAGCTATCTTCTGACAGTGGGCCGGAACGAGGACGGAGCGAGGGTGATCCGCCTTGCCGAAACGGAGAATGGACATCACAGCGTATTGAAAGAGCTGGAGTTTTGCTGCGATGGAGAAGGCTGCAGCAAGGGCATCGTTCTTGGAACCACCTGCCGCAATGAAGTCTACGATTTCTGGTATGAAGCAGCAGAAGAAAATGGGAAAGGCGTGCGCATTCCGGTGCAGACGGACCTTCCGGCCAGGCTTCTGAGCTCCAATGTCAATGAGGGCTTTACCGGAGTATATCTTGGCATGTATGCAAGCTCCTGCGGCACAGAAAGTGAGAACAAGGCAGATTTTGACTGGTTCCGTTATCAGGGTGACAGAATCTGAGCAGATATCGAAAAGAAAAGCGGCTGTCGGGATGGATCGATGGCCGTTTTCCTGTTTGGGGAAGGAAGCGAAGCATGAAGCTGAAATTATCAGGATTTTTATCGGACGGAGCCGTTCTTCAGAAGGATGAGAGGATCCCGGTCCGGGGCATGGGAACTCCCGGGAAACGGGTCCGGGCGGTTCTTAAGAAAAGTGCGGCGATGACGTTGTGCGCGGGTTTCCATTCCGGGGAGAACGTAAATTCCGGAGAGGCTGTTACTGAGGGAGAGACCGTGGCTTCCGGAGAGACTGTGGTTCCCGGAGACGGCAGATTTTGTCTGGAGCTGGATCCGCTTCCTGCGGGAGGCCCGTATGAGCTCTGCGTGACCGAAGAGGAGAATTCCGTTACGGTTTCTGACCTTCTGATCGGCGCAGTCTGGTACGTGTCGGGGCAGTCCAACATCGATGTTGATATGGAACGCTGCCGGGCTCCTATCCGGAGATCATCGGGAGCTGTCAGGATGATGGACTTCGAACCTTCCGCATCACGGAGCATGCAGATTACCACGGGCCGCTCGATGAGCCTTTGACGGGGGAATGGAAGAAGGCCGGGCCGGAGTCGATCCCCCGGTTTTCCGCAACGGGGTATTTCTTTGCAAGAGCGCTTCGGGAAATGACGGGAATTCCGGTTGGCTTCATTCAGGCATCGCTCGGAGGCTCCCGGATTACCTCCTGGCTTTCGAGAGAGATGCTGGAGGGAAATGAGGATTACCGGCCGCTTCTTGAGGAGGCAGAGCGTTATGCAGACGATGCCTTTCTTGCGGAAGTGATCCGGCAAAATGACGAGGGCCCAAAGGCGTGGAAGGAGAGCCTTTCCGCAGCGGATGAGGGCAGAAGGAATGCATGGGAGAAGCATCCGGAGGAAATTCGAAAAAACGGAACCCGCGTTTTACTTCCCTGCTTTTTCCGGGATACGGAGTTATCGGGCTTTATCGGAAGTGTCTGGCTGACCCGGGAATTTGTCCTTCCGCCGGAGATGGCCGGAAAAAGTGCAGGACTTTGGCTGGGAACGATGGTGGATTCGGACGAGGTTTACATCAACGGCGTCAAGGTTGGGGAGACGGCATACCAGTATCCTCCGCGCAAATACCGGGTGCCGGAGAGACTTCTTCGTGCGGGGAGCAACACCATTACGATCCGGCTGGTTGTGGAGAACGGGGAAGGCAGGTTTACGCCCGGAAAGGGATATTTTCTCTTTAATGACCAGGGCGTTTCGGACCTGAAGGGAACCTGGTTTTACCGGAAGGGCGCAGCCTGCGGGCCCATCCCGCCGACGGATTTTGTGAACTGGAAGGCAACCGGTCTGTTCAATGGAACGGCGGCCTCGTGCTTTCAGGTGCCGGTAGAGGGCATGGTCTGGTATCAGGGGGAAGCCAATACGCATCAGCCCTATGATTATCTGGATCTGATGAAGCGCTATGTAGATGGTTACCGGAAGCTCTGGAGAAAAGAGCGGCTGCCTTTTTACTATGTGCAGCTTCCGAATTATGATGTGGATCTGAACCAGGATGTGCAGTGGCCGGATTTACGGGAGAAGCAAAGAAGAGCACTGGAGGAGATTCCGTATTCCGGAATGGCGGTGACAATGGATCTTGGCGAGGACAATGATCTTCATCCGCATGGGAAGATGGAAATCGGAAGACGTCTGGCACTCCTTGCGGCACATGATCTTTACGGAAACGAAGCGGAATGTACGGGACCGGTACCTGTGAGGGCAGAGGTGACGGACGAAGGCGTCCGGATTTCTCTTGCACACGCGGAGGGTTTGTATGTGGCTTCTCTGGAAAAGGGAAGCGTTCTTCGGGATGCAGAGCTTGTGGCAGAGGATGGAAGCGTATATCAGGCAAGAGTATCCGTGGAGGTAAGTGCTTCGGACGGGGAAGGAAAAGCGGGCAGCGGGAAAAACGGGGAAAACGAGGTTTGTCTTATTTTCTCCTGCTCCTCGATGAAGGGAAAGCCTGCCGAGGTGCGCTACGCATACCATAATGTCATGCACGGTGCCATGATTTATAATGGAGCCGGACTTCCGATGAGCCCGTTTGCAATGCGGGTGTGTTAAACCGGCAAGGACCGGTGACCGGAGCAGATGAAATCCGGCAATCAATACAGAAAAAACAAGAGGTTGAACAATTCTATGCGTACTTTATTCAACGACAACTGGACATTTCTTGAAATGCCGGTGGGAACGGAACTGGCCGATGCGCAAAAGGAAGCTGCAAGCGGACGCTTCGCACCGGTGCAGATTCCGCATGACTGGCTGATCGGAGACAGCAGAGATCTTTACCGTGACGGAACCGGCTGGTATCGGAAAACGTTTGTGCATTCGTCAAAGGCAAATGACGCGGGCAGAACCTTCCTGATTTTCGACGGAATCTACATGAACAGCGTGGTCTATCTGAATGGTGCGAAGATCGGTGAATGGAAGTACGGCTATACGCGGTTTTCCCTGGAACTGACCGGAATGCTTATGGAAGGGGAGAATGAGCTGATGGTCAGCGTGACCTTCCAGAGCCCGAATTCCCGCTGGTATTCCGGCGCCGGAATCAACCGGAACGTCTGGCTGATGGAGACAAAGGCGCTCTGCATTCCGGACGGAGGCATTTATACGCATGCCGGAAAGGCGGCAGACGGCGGCTGGGAGCTTCGCGTGGAGACAGAGATGCTGGGGCCTGCAGAGGAGATCTCTGCAGAAGCGGAGCTGCACCTGTATGACGGAGACAACGAGGTTTTCCCTTCTTCTGCTGAAGAAGCAGAGCCGCTGGCAGCGGTGCAGGGACATGCTGCCTGCAAAGTGCTTCATTTTGCCCCGGAGGCAGGAATCCGGGTCTGGGATCTCGAGGATCCGAAGCTGTACCGCCTGCAGGTTCAATTAAGAGTTCCCGACGGAGCACTGCTGCAGGAGGAGAACCTCCGGATCGGCTTCCGCGAAACGGCCTTTGACCCGGAGCAGGGATTCCTTCTGAACGGAAGAAGGGTGAAGATCAACGGAGCCTGCCAGCACCCGGATCAGGGAGCACTCGGAACCGCCTTCCGGCTGGATGCGCTGCGGAGGCAGTTCGAGATCCAGAAGAAGATGGGTGTCAACGCCATCCGTCTTTCTCACAATCCGTTCCCGGCGGAAACGCTGGATCTTGCGGATGAGATGGGACTCCTTATCATGGACGAAGCGTTCGATATGTGGGAGAGGTGCAAGACGGAGTTTGACTATGCCCGCTTTTTCGATGGGTGGCAGGCAAGAGATGTGGAGAGCTTTGTCCGGAGAGACCGCAATCACCCCTGCGTGATTCTCTGGAGCATCGGAAACGAAATTTATGACCAGCATGCGGGCGAGCGCGGCTACGAGGTGTCGAAGCTTCTGATGGAGGAGGTGCAGGCGCTGGATCCCTGCAGGAATGCCCGCGTCACAACCGGCTCCAACTACATGCCGTGGGAAAATGCGCAGCATTGCGCGGAGCTGTACAAGATTGCCGGATACAACTATTCGGAGAAATATTACAAAGAGCATCATAAAAAGCACCCGGACTGGGTCATTTACGGATCGGAGACAAGCTCCATCTGCGCAAGCCGCGGCATTTATCACTTCCCGCTGAGGGCGGGAATCCTGGCGGATGAGGATGAGCAGTGCTCTGCACTTGGAAACTCGGTGACAAGCTGGGGGGCAAAGAGCATGGAGACCTGTGTTTCCATCGATCGGGATCTGGATTTCTCCATGGGACAGTTCCTCTGGACCGGTTTTGATTACATCGGAGAGCCGACGCCCTATCACACGAAGAATTCCTACCTCGGAATCATTGATACCGCCGGCTTCCCGAAGGATGCCTATTATGTCTGGCAGTCTGCATGGACCGATGTCCGGACAAATCCGATGGTGCATATTTTCCCTTACTGGGATTTTAATGTCGGTCAGGAGATCGATCTGCGCGTCTGCTCAAACGCAGAGGAGGTGGAGCTTCTCGTCAACGGGGAGAGCCTCGGAAGACAGAAGCTGGACCATGCGAAGGGAAGCGGTGCGCATCTGATTGCGGACTGGCAGGTTATCTATGTGCCGGGTGAAATCACTGCGATTGCCTGGCAGGACGGAAAAGAGATTGCTCGTCAGACGCGGCATTCTTTCGGAGATACCGACCGCTTTGTGATCCGCGAGGAGAAAAGAGAAGCGGAAAATCCGGGGGCAGCGAAGCTCTGGAGGCCGGAGGAAATGGAGCTCGTGCAGAAGAGTGTTCCCAGGCTTCATTTTTATGAAATCAGTGCCGTGGACGCAAACGGCTATCCGGTGGAGAATGCGTCGGATCGCGTCAGGGTCTTTGTCAGAGGCGGAAGACTTCTCGGACTCGACAACGGAGACAGTACGGATTATGACAGCTACCAGTCCTGTGAGAGAAACCTCTTCTCCGGAAAGCTTCTTGCGATTGTGGAGGAGGACGCAGCGGCAGGAAATGCAGAAGAGAATGAGAAGAGAGGAGACGGCCTAGAGCTTACGGTGGAGAGAGTCTCCGTGGTTCCGGTCCGCAAGGTGATTCTTCATGCGGAGGACGGACAGGTCTTTGATCCGGAGCACAGGATTCTTCGGGCACGCGCCGAGATCGCTCCGAAAGCTGCCTGCGACCATGAGGTTGTTTTCTCTGCGGTGGATGACAACGGTGTTGCAACGAACATCGTTCAGCTGTCTCAGGACGGAAATGAGGTGACGATGACCTCGCTGGGAGACGGGGCGTTCCACCTTCGGGCAACCTCGAAGAGCGGGACGGAGCATGTCCGTCTGATCTCGCAGCTGGAGTACAAGGTGGAAGGTCTTGGACCTGCCTATCTGGATCCTTACGGTTTTATTTCGGCCAGTCTGTACACCGGCGTCATCGGAGAGGTTGGAAACGGCAATGAAAAGGGGATTGCAACCTCCCGCGACGGGGAGACGACGGTTACGTGGTCCGGGATGGATTTCGGGCCCGTTGGCTCCGATGAAATTACGATCCCGATTTTCGCACTGGACGGAAATGAATATCCGATCGAAATCTGGGAGGGGGTTCCCGGCGAAGAAGGAGCAGAGCTTCTTGCAAAAGAAATCTACTGCAGGCCGTGCATCTGGAATGTCTATCAGCCGGCAACCTATCATCTGTCTCATCGCCTGAAGGGACTTGCAAGCTTCAGCATCCGCGTGCATCAGAAGATCCACATCAAGGGCTTTTCCTTCACAAAGCTGGAGAAGGCATGGACGAAGCTTACCGCCTCGGAGTCGGACGGCGTATACGGAGATTCCTTCCGTGTGGACGGCGATGCGGTGCGCGAAATCGGCAACAACGTCTCACTGCTGTTCAAGGACATGGAGTTTTCTTCCCATCCGCTGCATGGAATCCGCATCTGCGGAAGCACACCGCTTGAGGGAAATACGATTCATGTGCGGTTCTATGACGGGGCGACAGAGGAAAAGGAGATTCTTGAATTCCGCAGGGATGGCGGAGAGGTGCAGGAGTTTGCATTGAAGGAACGAACCGGGAAGTGGGACCTGACCTTTGTCTTCCTTCCCGGCTCCCATTTCGATTTCGAGTGGTTTGAATTGTTCTGACCCGGTCAGATGGTTTTTCCATCGTGATTGTTCTTCTGGTTGATTTCACGGAAAGCGGATGGCGTCATTTCCTTCTCTGCCTTGAACACGCGTGTGAAGGTGGAGAGGGAATTGAAGCCGGACTGCATGGCGACATCCGTGATCGACAGATCCGGGTTTGCAAGGAGCTGCTCGGCAGTCTCCAGACGACGCTGAATCAGGTACTCATGGCTGGAATAGCCGGTGAACTCCTTGAACAGGCGGGAAAAATGAAACTTGGAAAAGCCTGCGATCTCGGCGAGGCGATCGGTGTTGATTTCTTCATCGAGATGGTCGGTGATATAGTTGCAGACCTCCATGAATTTCGTCACGTACTCCTGCCGCTTGTCCTTCGGGAATTCCCGGGAGTGGGAGACGCGGTAGACATCGGTCCTTCCGATATAGGCGAAGAACTCCAGAAGCCTCGACCAGATCATGGCTCCGCAGTAGGGGACATCCTCGTCATATTCCCGAATGACATCGCGAAGAAGCTCCTGAAGCTTTTCATTCAGAGGCGGATACGCCGTCTGCGTGATCAGGAGGTAGGGCTGAATCGCCTGCATCATCTGCCGGAGTCCGCGGAACATTTTCAGAAGATTGTAGTCAAAAAGAATGAAAATACGCTCGCCGCTTTCCGGCGGGGTATAGGAGTGGATGGTCCCGGGAGCGACGACAAGAATATCGCCCGGCGCGAGAACATTCTCTTCGGTTCCGATCTTCACCGTGTAGTTCTCCTCAAGGGGATAAAGAATTTCAATGGCAGAGTGCCAGTGCGATGGAAAGTGAATGGTATTCCGGTTGTGATACAGACGGATTCCCTGAACCTCGGGATACTCGACCTCCTCGCGGATTCCGTGGAGGTGCGGATAAAATTCATCAAACGCAGCGGAATTGTCGCTGTCTAATCTCGGATCATGCATGGCATGGTTTCCTTTCTGTAAACGGTGCGGGCGCGATCACCTGCGCCTCGTATCTTTCATTTCAGTATAAGGCATAATCTGCTTTTCGCAAAGTCAGTCAAAAAAAGCGCACATTCTGAAGGGAAGACGTGCAGAAAGCTTTTATACAATAAATATATATGCCTGCAAACAGATCAATAAGGAGGAGCATTCACATGAGCGAATGGAAACAGCTGTGGCTGCAGTATCATCCGGTCGCAGACAGGGGCTTTGCAGCTTACGCGGAGAGGGTTGTTCTCGAGGGCTTTGAAAAGTCCGGCGTCATTGGAAGTGTACGGGAAGAGCTGACCCGGGGACTTTCCGGCATGCTGGGGAAGGAGCCTGTTTTTGCAAAAGAGGCAGAAGGGTCCTGCATCCGGATTGTTAAGGGACTTTCCCATGATTCCGGCAATGATGATATAAATGGAGAAGCTCTCTCCGATAACCAGAAGGCGGAGAGCTATCGCATTCAGGTGACCCCGGAGGAAATCCGGATCGAGGCAGCAGGAGAAAAGGGCGCTCTTTACGGCGCTTTTGCTCTGCTTCGCGCCATCGGAACCGGAAAATCCCCGGAGGAAGCAGAAGAGACGGCAGTTCCTTCCAACCCGCTTCGCATGCTGAATCACTGGGATAATATGACCAATGATATTGAGCGAGGATATTCCGGAGATTCCTTCTTCTTCCGGAACGGCACGGTCCTTGTGGATGAAAGAACCAGGGACTATGCGCGTCTTGTTTCGAGCGTTGGCATCAACGCCGTTGTCATCAACAACGTCAACGTAAAGGGCGATGCGACGGATCTTATCACCGACCGTTATTTTGACAGGCTGGCAGCAATGTCGGAGATCTTTGCGGCATACGGAATCAGCCTGTATCTCAGCCTGAACTTCGCTTCTCCGATTGAAATCGGCGGTCTGGACAACTGCGATCCTCTGAATGAGGAGGTTATTGCATGGTGGAAGGAGAAGATTGCCGAGGTATTTGACCGGATTCCGAATTTCGGCGGTTTCCTGGTAAAGGCGGATTCGGAGGGGCGCCCTGGCCCGTTTACGTATGGAAGAACGCAGGCCGACGGTGCCAACATGCTGGCAGATCTGGTGAAGCCCTACGGCGGAATCATCATCTGGAGATGCTTCGTCTACAACTGCACGCAGGACTGGCGTGACTATAAGACAGACCGCGCAAGATCCGGCTATGACAACTTCAAGGCAATGGACGGCGATTATCACGACAACGTGATCCTTCAGATCAAGAATGGCCCGATGGATTTTCAGATTCGTGAGCCGATTCACCCGCTGATGGGAGGCCTTCGGAAGACCAATCAGATGCTGGAGGTGCAGATTGCACAGGAATACACCGGTCATCAGATCGATGTCTGCTATCTGATGCCGATGTTCAAGGAGGTTCTGGAGTATCACACCTACTGCACGAATCACCCGGAGGAGGATGACAGGCAGCAGGCAGGTGCCGGTGATCAGGTCAAGGATATCGTCAGCGGCAGAACCTTCGGAAATCAGAAGAGCGGCATGGCCGGTATGGCGGCCGTAGCAAATACCGGAAACGATGCGAACTGGACCGGAAACGATCTGGCAGCCGCAAACCTTTACGGCTTCGGACGCCTTGCGTTTGATACGGAGCTTTCCAGCGAGGAAATCGCAAAAGAGTGGGCGCGTCTTACCTTTGATACCGACGAGGAGGCGGTGGATACCATTGTGAAGATTCTGATGGAATCCCGCGCAGTTTATGAGAAATATACGAGTCCTCTCGGAATCGGCTGGATGGTGACACCGGGCTTCCATTACGGCTGCAGTGTGGATGGCTATGAGTATTCCCGCTGGGGCACCTACCACCGGGCGGATCACCTGGGAATCGGAGTGGACCGCTCCAGTCATGGAACCGGCTATGCGCAGCAGTATTATCCGGAGAATGCGGAGAAGTACGAGGACCCGGCAAAATGCCCGGAGGAGCTCCTTTTGTTCTTCCATCACATTCCCTATACCTGGAAGCTTTCTTCCGGACAGAGCCTGATTCAGTATATTTATGATTCTCATTTTGAAGGCTATGAAGAGGCAGAAGGTATGGCGAAGGCCTTTGCTGGATTGAAGGGAAGAATTCCGGAGGATTCTTATTCCAATATTTCGGAACGCTTCGAGCTGCAGCTTCAGAATGCAAGAGAGTGGCGTGATCAGGTGAATTCCTACTTCTTCCGCAAGAGCGGAATTCCGGATGAAAAGGGAAGAACCATTTATTGAGGAAAATCTGCTTATTATATAAGAAGGAATCCGAAGAGCCCGCAGCCTTTGTATAAGCTGCGGGCTTTTTTATGATCTGCATAGCAAGAAATACAATATAAACAGCAAATATTGCAATGTGACGGAAAAAGAAATGGGTTGTTGGCGGTTCTGTACACTGCAAAGCGGCCGCCAGTATACGAAGTGCACAACAGTTACGCACAAAATGGCAAAGATCACGCAAAATCTGAAGAGTAGGAGCAATATCGGCATGTTAAAGTAAGACCATCCTGAAACACATTATTATTTTGAGGAGGGAAAAGTTTGATGGCAGCGAACAATAAGAAAAAAGCCAAAAACGATGTTTTCCAGCAGGAAAGTCTCGGAAGACATCTCAAAAAGTACTGGCAGCTGTACGTAATGATGCTGATCCCGGTGATCTACTATGTGATCTTCCGGTACGTGCCGATGGTCGGCAACATCATTGCATTTCGCCGTTACCGGGCTGGAAGCAGCATCTTCGGCGATGAGTGGAGCGGTCTGAAGTACTTCAACCAGTTCATCAAGGATACGAATTTCTGGAGAGCCTTCCGTAATACCCTTGCACTGAACATCAAGTATCTGGTGATCAGCTTCCCGATTACCATCGTCTTCGCGGTTCTTCTGAACGAGATCAAGAACGTACATTACAAGAAGCTGGTGCAGACAATTTCCTATCTGCCGCACTTCATTTCGATGGTTATCGTGGCCGGAATGATCCGTGAGCTGGTTTCCACCAGCGGCCCGATCAACAGCCTGATCGCTTCGATGGGCGGTGAGCCGATTCCGTTCATTTCTCTTCCGCAGTGGTTTACGACCATCTTCGTAACCTCCGGCATCTGGCAGGGACTTGGCTGGGGCACCATCCTTTATCTGGCAGCAATGTCCGGCATCAACCCGGAGCTGTATGAAGCAGCGAGCCTTGACGGCGCAAACCGTCTCAAGCAGATCTGGCACGTTACGCTTCCCGGAATTCTTCCGACGATCATGACACTCCTGATCCTGAACATCGGTTCCCTCTGCGGTTCCGCTGCATTCGAGAAGGTCTTCCTTCTGTATCAGCCGACCACCTATGAGACGGCAGATATCATTGCAACCTATGTTTACCGTATGGGTCTCGGATCCGGAAACTACAGCTATGCAACTGCAGTTGGTCTTTTCCAGGGTCTCATTAACATTGTTCTCCTGACAGCAGCCAACATCTTCTCCAAGAAGACAACCGGCAGCGGTCTGTATTAATGAAGAGAAAGGAGAGTAAGAAAGATGGCAAAGAAAGTCAAAGATATGCCGGAAGCTTCCCGTATGATCGTATCTCCGGGTTACCGGGCCTTCACGATTTTCAATGATATTCTGATCGGCATCATCTGCCTTGCAATGCTGTATCCCTTCCTGTATCTGATCGCACAGTCCTTCTCTTCCACGGAAGCCATTGTTGCGGGCAAGGTCGGCATTGTTCCGGTGGGATTCAGCGTAGACACGTATAAATATGTTCTTTCCAGCGGAGTTTTCCTTCCGGATTACCTGAACACTCTGATTTACGCAGTGATCGGTACGGTTTCGGCACTGGTGCTGTCCAGTCTTCTGGCTTATCCGCTGTCCAAGCCGGAGCTTCGCTGCAACAAGTTCATCGGACCCTTTATCATCTTCACGATGTACTTCGCAGGCGGCATGATCCCGAACTACATCCTGATGGTATCTCTGGGACTGAAGGATACGGTGGCATCCTTCATCCTTCCGGGTGTCATTTCCACCTATTACGTTATTCTGATGCGTTCCTTCTTCGAATCTGTTCCGAAGGAGCTTGAGGAAGCGGGTGAGATCGACGGACTGTCCCGGTTCGGGGCCTTCATTCATGTGGCTCTTCCGATGTCCAAGCCGATTCTTGCAACGATGACGCTGTTTTATCTGGTTCAGTACTGGAACGACTGGTTTGATGCATTCCTGTATCTGGACACCCAGTCCAAGTGGCCGGTTGCCTATTATCTGAGAAACCTGATTTCGACATCCAGCTCCTCCGCAGAGGATGCCGGAGAGGCGCTTACGATTGCAGCGAACATCAAATCCTGCGCCATGGTTCTGACGGCAGCACCGATCATCTGTGTGTACCCGTTCATTCAGAAATACTTTGTTGCCGGCATGATGCTCGGCGGCGTCAAGGGCTAAAGACGGAAAAACGTCTCAAGGGGTAATGATCCTGATCGGCAGAAGCCGGGACGCCGGTATTCTGCAGACGGGATGTTACATAGAGGGCGGATCATGATTATGAGCCATGATCCGGAAATTCATATCACAAGGAGGTAATATGAAAAAGAAACTCATTAGTGCAGTAATGGCAGCTGCGATGGCTGCATCTGTACTGGCAGGCTGCGGAAGCAGCTCTTCCGGCGCGGATCAGGCCAAGACAGACGCTGCAGAGGAATCCACCGACGCAGCCGAGGAAGAGGAAGCTGTTCCGGATGAGAACGGTGTTTACCAGGCAGATGGCTACACCTACGGCAGCAAGTTCTATTCCGAGGAGCCTGTTACCTACACCATGTTCTTCAACGACAACGATGCTTATCCGATTCAGGATTCCTGGAGCGAAGAGGGCGGTGTTTTCTGGGCAATTGAGCAGGCTACCAACGTTCATCTTGATATCACCATCGTAAACAATGCGGACTATGCTCAGAAGGTATCTCTTGCCATCAACTCCGGCGAGGCTCCGATGATCATTCCGAAGATCTATTCTGAGACCAGCTATGTAAACGGCGGCGGTGTTGTTCCGGTTTCCGATTATGTGAAGTATATGCCGAACTACACCAACTTCTACAACGAGTACAACATGGAAGATGATGTCAACACTCTGAGACAGGAGGATGGCAAGTACTATCGTCTTCCGGGTCTGAAGGAGACCGCTCTGCAGGATTATACGCTGCTGCTTCGCGACGATATCTTCAAGGCAGCCGGCTATGATGTTGCTTCTCTTGAGAAGGACTGGACCTGGGATGAGTTCGCAGATGTCCTGATCGGCGTAAAGAAGTACATGGTTTCTGAGGGAATGTGCTCCGACAGCGATTACATCTGGTCTGACAGATGGTGCGGCGCGGATTCCGGATACGGCTCCGGCGGATGCCTCCTGAACCTCATCTCCAGAAGCTATGGAATCTACACCACATGGAGCACGGCAGGAACCAATGCAGCTGATCTGTATTTCGATGCAGATGCAGATGAGTTCAAGCTCTCCGGCACCAGCGATGCATACAAGGAGTACATGGCTGTTGTCAAGAAGCTTGTTGACAACAAGATCCTGGATCCTGAGACGTGGTCTCAGCAGGATTCCACTGCAGACAACAAGTTCTACACCGGCAAGACTGCTCTGATTATGACCAACCGTGCCCAGACAACTGCTCAGGTTGAGGGACTGACCTCTCAGCTCGGCGAAGGCAACTTCGAGGTTTATCGCTGCGTTATTCCGAAGGGAACCACCAACTACCAGGCTGAGAACTCCCGTCTTGAGTGCGGCATTATGATTTCCTCCAAGGCTAAGGATGAGCTTGGCGACGAAGGCTTCAAGAAGATGATGCGTTTCGTTGACTGGCTGTGGTACAGCAACGAAGGACTTACCCTCACCAAGTGGGGCATCGAGGGTGAAGACGGAACCTACACCGTTGATGCTGACGGTAAATTCACTCTGAATCCTCAGTACTATTGCGGCGGCCTCTCCATCGCACAGACTGCTGATGATCAGGAAGACATGAGACTCAAGTATGGCTTTGCATGCGGAAACTTCATGTACAGCGGAACCGCTGATCTTCTGACCTCCAATTTCTCTGAGGATCTGCAGGACTTCTACAAGCGTCAGGAAGAGTACAGAGAGCTTCGCCCGCTTGATCCGGTCATCGCTCTTTCCGAGGATGATTCCGAGCAGATGAACCTGTGGGCAACTCCTCTGTTCAGCACCGAGAACACCTGGACACTGAAGTTCGCTATGGGCCAGGCTGATGTTGAGAAGGACTGGGATACCTATGTAGCAGAGCTCGAAGGCCAGAACGCTCAGAATGTTCTTGATATGTACAACGACTACTATCAGAAGAGCAAGACCAACTGATAGAGAGCAAGACAGAGAAACAAAAAATCAAACAGAACATGAACCGGCGGCAGGGATGCATGGTGTCGGGACATGAGAAAAGAGGCGGGCGGATCCTGTAATGGGACCCGCCCGTTTTTGCGCATGAGATGGCGATAAAAACGCACGGATTGAATAGTCAGAGCTGGGCTTTTTTGCCATACTATCAACATAGGCAGTTAAATACAGAACGGAAAGGATACCGGATCGGAAAGGGGGAAAAATGTCACTTTTCGGAGGATTGAATTATAACGACCTCGGAGGCACTCTGGATGCAGAGCAGGGAGATCGCTCCTCGAGGGGATACACCTGGCATCAGATTGTGGACAATTTCTCCCGCCTGTTTGTTACGAACCTGATCTGTGTTCTGTTTCTGGTTCCGGCGCTGACGGGCTTTATGCTCGGCTCCCTCTGGAACCGGCCGCAGCTTCTCCTGCTCGCCGGAGTTCTTGGCGGAGCGCTTGCGGCGCCTTCCTATATCGCGATGTACGATGCCGCCCTGATGTCCTATCGGGGTTATCCCGGAAGATGGTGGGAGCGATACAAGCTGGTCTTCAAAAGGGAATGGAAGGGAAGTCTTGTTCCCGGAATGGTGATCGGACTGATTGCTGCGATGGCTGTGAACATTCTCACGAACCTGTACGATGGGAACCGTCTGCCGGATATGATGCTGGCCTCCATCATCCTTGTGACGGTGGCTGCACTTGCAATTTATACCTATCTGTGGATCCAGAGACTGATGCTCGATCTTTCCCTGAAGCAGATCATTAAGAACAGCTGGCTGATGATCATGATGCACCCTGTGGTTACGCTCGGTGCGGTTGCTTTCCAGCTTGCTTACTGGGGGGTGCTTTTGATTCTGTATCCGTATTCTTTCGTTTTCCTGTTCTTTCTCGGCGTATGGTTTCCGGCATTTATGACGGTGCGGATTGTGTACAACACGCTGGATAAGGACATGCGTCTGGATGAGCGCTATGAACAGGCGCAGGCACAGGAAGACGAATCATAAATATAACGAATATTACATGTAAGGAGGATATTACAATGGCAACAATGAAGGGTGCTTTCATGCACGGACTGGACAACATGATTATCAAGGAGATTCCGAAGCCGACAGCAGGAAAGGGAAATGTTGTGGTTTCTCTGGAGTATGTCGGAATCTGCGGATCGGACGTTCATTACTATCACAGCGGCAAGTGCGGAGCTTATGAGGTGGATATGAGCCAGGACTACATGCTTGGCCACGAGACTGCAGGAACCGTTGTAGAGGTTGGCGAAGGCGTTACGACTCTGAAGGTTGGCGACCGTGTCTGCCTGGAGCCCGGCATTACAGACGGAACCTGCGAGTTCTGCAAGGAAGGCAAGTACAACCTTTGCCCCGACGTTCAGTTCCTTGCAACTCCTCCGGTTGCAGGCTGCAACGAGGAGTTCATCGAGTTCCCTGCAGATTACTGCTTCAAGCTTCCGGAGAATGTCTCCACGAAGGAAGGTGCGCTGATCGAGCCCCTTTCCGTCGGCTTCCACGCAGCAAATCAGGGCGATGTACAGGTCGGTGAGAGCGTTCTGATTCTTGGCGCGGGAACCATCGGTATGACGACTCTTCTCTCCTGCAAGGCGCACGGCGCAGGCAAGATCATCGTAGCGGATCTGATCGATGCGAAGCTTGAGATTGCGAAGCAGATCGGTGCGGACGTTGTCATCAACAGCGGAAGAGAGGATGTCTTTGAGGCGGTGAAGGCGGCAACAAACGGCGAAGGCGCAGAGAAGGTATTCGAGACCGCAGGCTCTGCGGTTACCATCGCACAGACTCCTTTCCTGGTAAAGAGAGGCGGAATGATCGTTCTGGTCGGCATTTCCGTGAAGCAGGAGATTGAGTACAACTTCGCTCAGATCATGGACAAGGAAGCAACCATCAAGTCCGTGTTCCGTTATCGCAACATTTATCCGAGAGCGATCGCAGCAGTTGCCAAGGGCGCGATTGATGTGAAGCCTCTGGTGACACATGAATTTGATTTTGATCACATTCAGGATGCTTATCAGGAAGCGCTGAACAACAAGACCGATGCGCTGAAGGTTGTTGTGAAGGTGAAGTAATCGATTCTCCGGCAAGCTGATATAGGGTCTCCGGCACTGTTTCTGACAGGGCCGGAGCTTTGTAATAAAAATCAAAAACGAGGGGTAATTGAAATGGACAGAAAGACAGCAAGAGCACTTGCAGAGGAGCTGGTTGGGAAAATGACTCTGGAGGAGAAGGCATCTCAGCTGAAATACGATTCTCCTGCTATTGAGCGTCTCGGAGTTCCGGCCTACAACTGGTGGAATGAGTCTCTGCACGGCGTTGCACGCGCCGGTGTTGCGACCATGTTCCCGCAGGCGATCGGAATGGCAGCCGCCTTTGATCCTGAGATGATGAAGGAAATCGGCGATGTGACGGCAGAGGAAGGCCGTGCGAAGTACAACATGCAGAGCCGCCGCGGAGACCGTGATATCTACAAGGGCCTGACCTTCTGGGCACCGAACGTGAATATTTTCCGTGATCCGAGATGGGGCCGCGGACATGAAACCTACGGAGAGGATCCGTATCTGACCTCCCGCCTCGGCGTTTCCTTCATCGAGGGCATGCAGGGAGATGGAGAATACATGAAGACCGCAGCCTGCGCGAAGCACTTTGCCGTGCACTCCGGCCCGGAGGCGGACCGTCATTACTTCAACGCGGTTGCTTCCAGAAAGGACATGGAGGAGACGTATCTTCCTGCCTTTGAAGCCTGCGTCAAGGAAGGAAAGGTAGAGGCGGTGATGGGAGCCTACAACCGCACAAACGGTGAGGTCTGCTGCGGCTCTCCGGCACTTCAGGACATTCTCCGCAATAAATGGAAATTCCAGGGACACTTTGTGTCGGACTGCTGGGCAATCCGTGACTTCCACGAGAATCACAAGATCACGAAGACTCCGGAGGAATCCGTAGTTCTTGCACTGGAGAACGGAACCGATGTCAACTGCGGCTGCACCTACCAGAAGGTGATGAATGCCGTGGAGCAGGGCATGCTGGATGAGAAATACATCACCGAATCGGCTATCCGCCTGTTCACGACAAGATATCTGCTCGGCATGTTTACGGAGACGGAGTATGACCGGATCCCGTACACGGTGGTAGAGTGCAGAGAGCATCTGGCTCTGGAGGACCGCGCAGCAAGAGAGAGCTTTGTCCTTCTTAAGAACAACGGAATCCTTCCGCTGGATAAGAATAAGCTCCATGATGTTGCGGTGGTCGGCCCGAACGCGGACAGCCGCATTGCACTGAAGGGCAACTATCACGGAGATGCATCGCGTTACACGACGGTTCTGGAGGGAATCCAGGATTATCTCGGCGAAGATGTGAACGTGCATTATTCGGAAGGCTGCCACCTGTTCAAGGACAACGTGGAGGCACTGTCCGATCCTGTGATGTGCGATCGTCTGGCAGAGGCACAGGAGTGTGCGGCGTTGTCTGAGGTTGTCATCGTTGTTCTTGGTCTTGATGAGACACTGGAGGGAGAAGAGGGCGACACCGGAAACCGCTATGCATCCGGCGACAAGAACGGCCTGGAGCTTCCGTTCCAGCAGCTGGAACTTCTTCGCGGAATGCTTGCAACCGGAAAGCCGGTTATTCTTGTCAATATGACAGGAAGCGCGGTCAACCTGCGTACCGCAGAGGATCATGCGGCAGCGGTTCTGCAGGCATGGTATCCGGGCGGACGCGGCGGCAGGAATGTTGCAGCAGTTCTGTTCGGCGAGACCTCTCCTTCCGGAAAGCTTCCGGTGACCTTCTACGAGCATGATAAGGATCTTCCTGATTTCAAGGACTACTCCATGAAGGGAAGAACCTATCGTTATTATGAGGGAACACCGCTGTATCCGTTCGGCTACGGCCTGACCTACGGCGACTGCGTGGCAGAGAGCGCGGCAGCAGAGAAGATCTGCCGCCCTGCAGGAGAGACGGTGGAAGCGGGAGAGACTGCCTTTGGCAGCAGTGATGATTTCGGTGCGCCTTACGGATTGGATGGCATCAAGGTTACCGTCAGGGTTCGCAACAACGGAAAGGCTGCCACGCAGGAGGTTCTGCAGGTTTACGTCAAGGATGAGAATGATGCAGATGATGTCACCAATGCACACCTGTCCGCCTTTGAACGCATTGATCTGGCTGCAGGAGAAGAGAAGGAAATCGTTCTGACGGTTCGCCCTCACGAGCTTGCCAGTGTCGATGAGAACGGCGATCGCAGAATCCGTACGGACAAGTTCAAGGTGTATGCGGGCTTCTCACAGCCGGATGCCCGAAGCAAAGAGCTGACGGGACATGCGTGCGCAGAGTGCGAAGTGGATATTCGTTGAGCGATATAGAAGCGTGCCTTTGAAAAGGAATAACAGAGAAGCTATCGGATCCATGTTTTGAAAAGCCGAAAGAATGCCTGATTTGTTTCAGCATTCTTCCGGCTTTTTTTAAAATCCCACAACTTTTAGGATTGACCTGAGAAAATTTTTGCCGGCAGGGATGAAACAAGCGAGGGAGAATCATCCCTGGGAGGGGATTCTTATCCGCAGGTGAAACAAGCGGGGAAGAATCATCCCTGAGAGAGGATTTTTATCCGCAGGGATGAAACAAGCGAGGAAGAATCATCCCTGAGAGAGGATTCTTATCGGCAGGGATGAAACAAGCGAGAAAGAATCATCCCTGAGAGAGGATTCTTATCCGCAGGGATGAAATCAGCGAGGAAGAATCATCCCTGAGAGAGAATTTTTATCCGCAGGGATGAAACAAGCGCGGAAGAATCATCCCTGAGAGAGGATTTCTATCCGCAGAGATGAAATAAACGGGGGAGAATCATCCCTGAGAGAGGATTCTTATCCGCAGGGATGAAACAAGCGAGGAAGAATCATCCCTGTGAGAGATTCTTTATCCGCAGGGATGAAATCAGCGAGGAAGAATCATCCTTGGGAGAGGATTTTTATCCGCAGGGATGAAACAAGCGAGGAAGAATCATCCTTGGGAGAGGATTTTTATCCGCAGGGATGAAATAAACGTGGGAGAATTTTGTCACAGCAGTCATGTGCTGGAAATTTTGTGGAAAGAGCAAATTACATTTATACATCGTCCGATGAAAACCGGTTGTTCCACAGATCTCCGCAGATTCCCTCCAGAATGCTGCCGCAGGCCCAGGGCATCAGTGCAAACCAGGTGCTTGCAGGGGATCCGTCCGGATATTTTTCCACCAGAAGCCCTTCGCAGTGACAGAAGCGCTCGGACATCCAGCCGGTCCGGCCATAGCCGTACTCGCCGTCATGGGTATTGAAGGTCTGGAGGCTCCAGAGCGCTGTGTCCTCCAACCGCGAGCGGATATAAGAGTCCGTGCGGAAGCGAAGGTAATAGAGCATCTCATCCATAACGGTACTGGACATCGGATGAATGTGCGGGTTGGCAACCGACGTAATGCTTCCGCCGCAGCTGGACCAGTGGAGGACAGACAGCGGCGGCACCTGCACGGGGGTGTTGTAGCAGAGCTTGAAGCTGTACTCATAGCAAAGCGCATCGCGCAGGTGATTCAGATATTCTTCCTTTCCGGTGAGCTCATGGAGCATTCTTGCAGCACGAATATAGGAAAGCACGCCCTCGGAGTCCACGGTTTTATTGGTATCGAGCGGAGCGCCGTAGCAGATGGCCTTGCGGACAAAGGCGTTGTAATAGAAGCTCTCACTGGTCTCCAGCTCGGAGAGAAGGAAGCCGATATCGGGATCTCCGGGACTCGAAGTGGACGGAGTTGTATTCGGTGCAGAATTGTGGCAGACAAGGAGGTACTTCGCAAGAGCAGCCAGACACCAGCAGCTCCCCAGTGCATCGTATTCCATGCCGGCGCCGGTCTCGGAGGACAGAACAAACGGGTATTCGCCGGTGGAATTTCTCTGGGCGTGCAGACGCAGAAGAACATCGTGTGCGAAGGAAAGCCATTCCGGGTGTTCGCTTTTCCGGATATCCTTCTCATATTCAAAGGCCTTCAGAATGTAATAAACGGTCTGTCCGTCCAGGTAGCCGGAGTGGCCGCCGTTTTGCATTCCGTCATACCACCAGCCGCGGCAACTCCAGCCGTTTTCCCGGTCCCAGGTCTCAAACGGGAGTCCTGAGTTGGGGTTTATCGAATTCTGTACGATATTGTCAATGCAGGAGAGCGACTGTCTGCGCGCCATGTCATCTCCGAGGCGGAGAGCGGCCATCAGAACCGGGACAGCGGTTGACAGACCGTTTGTCCAGCTGATGGAGAAGATCCGGTTATAGGAAAAGCTTCCGTCCTTTTCCCGGACAAAGCCGCTGTAATTCCGATCTTCCGGAAGCCAGGCGTAGCGGGAGACAGCCTGCATCAGATCTGTGGCCGCTTCCTTTCCGGAAATGCAGCGGCGAGGGGCCTGATGCCAGATGCGGTAAACCGATTCCAGGGCGCGGTAAAGGATTCGTTCATCACAGGCCTCCAGATCATACAGGAAAAGCTCTGTCTGCAGGTGGGAGCCGGGAGCAAGGAGGATGCTGCTTCGTTCTGAAATCGGTGCACGTTCCCGGATGGTGTGGGACTGAATGAAAAGCCAGGGGGCATTCTCATAGCCGAGAGTATAGCCGACGCTGCCGCGCTCCAGGGAGCAGGTGAAGCCGGTAAAGCGGACGCTGTCAGGCGCTGCTTCCGGAGAGTCCGGCTTCCACTGCTGCAGGCTTCCTTCGGAATCCGGAACCAGATACGGGCTTGCGCTGATGCCGTACAGATGTCCCCTGATGCTTCCTCCATCGCCAGGCAGATACAGAAAGGCTGCCGGGTGAGACAGCCGGTCGCTTCGAACCATCCACCAGGGGGAAGCGGGAAGCTCCGGCCTTCCGGGGCGGAGTCTTGGATATTTGTTTTCTACCTTGATGGGCGCGTCGCCCCGGTTTGTTCCATACATAAACCCGGGGAGAAAGAATTCCGGGGCTGTCGGAAAATGAGCGGAATCCTTTCCGCTTGCGGGAAGCTCGATTTGCACAACTCCCTGAAAGACGCTGTCGGATACATTGGACAGCGTAAGCTCCAGATGAAACGGGGCTTCGAGCGAGCCGTCTCCATTTCTGCGGGTGACGTTCATCTGAAGACCTTCCCGGGAGAGATCGCAGTAGCCGGGAGTGAGAAAGTCAGCAGACGAAGAAGGATGGTTTTGCTTTATGGAACGGACGGAAAACTGCAAATTCATGAAAATACTCCTTTGCGGAAATAAGATCTTTTCATTATACTCCATTCCCATCTCAGAACTATCCCAAATTTGCTGTAAATGTAACATAAAATAACATTTTCCGGACACTCTTGCACCGGAGAAAGGCCTGTGATACGCTACAACATAAGCACAAATGGATATATCTTTGGCTCTCATGAAAATGAAAGTTATTAAATATAACATGATTTGGAAAGCAGAATTTGAACGAAAGGAACGTGCATCATGAAGAAGCTGTCACAGAAGAATCTGGCAAATCTGGTCAGTGCAAGACGTAAGGAAAAAGGAATTACGCAGCAGCAGCTGGCGGATCGGACGGGAATCAACCGGGCCATGCTCAGCCATATCGAATCGGAGGAATACATCCCCTCCATTCTGCAGCTGCAGGCACTGGGGGATGAGCTTGGGTTTGATCTGGAGGATGTGTTCCGGAAGGAAGCAATCGGAGAGCAGGCAGAGCCGGAAGGACAGGAAGCGGCGGATCCGCTTTTCCGTGCCCGCAGCTATATTGCGGAAAGAAGAAGGGAGCAGAAGCCGGTTCGCATTGCCGTGGCCGGAACCGGTTATGTCGGATTATCCCTGGCAACGCTGCTGTCTCAGAACAATCCGGTGACGGCGGTGGACATTCTTCCGGAAAAGGTGGAGATGATCAATCACCGCAAATCACCCATCCAGGATGATTATATCGAGAAGTATTTTGCGGAGAAGGAGCTGAAGCTTACGGCGACGACGGACGGAGCAGAAGCCTATCGGAATGCGGATTTTGTCATCATTTCCACGCCGACCAATTACGATTCGAAGAAGAATTATTTTGACACCTCGGCGGTGGAGGCTGTGATTGAGCTCGTAAAGAGCGTGAATCCGGATGCCGTGATGATCATCAAATCGACCATTCCGGTTGGATATACGAGCAGCGTAAGGAAGAAGTATCAGACAGAGAACATTCTGTTTTCCCCTGAGTTTTTAAGAGAGTCCAAGGCCCTGTACGACAATCTTTACCCGTCCCGCATCATTGTCGGAACGGATCCCGGAAACGCGAAGAATGTGGAAGCGGCGCACGTGTTCGGGGCACTTTTGCAGGAGGGGGCGATCAAGGAGAACATTGATACGCTCTTTATGGGACTGACGGAGGCGGAGGCGGTAAAGCTTTTTGCCAACACCTATCTGGCACTGCGGGTATCGTATTTTAACGAGCTGGATACCTATGCGGAGACGAAGGGACTGGATACCAGAGAGATCATTGACGGTGTCTGCCTGGATCCTCGGATCGGAACGCACTATAACAACCCGTCCTTCGGATATGGCGGCTATTGCCTCCCGAAGGACACGAAGCAGCTCCTGGCCAATTATCAGGATGTTCCGGAGAATCTGATTGCGGCGATCGTGGACTCCAACCGGACGAGAAAGGATTTCATCGCGGACCGCGTGCTGGACATTGCGGGAGCTTACGGAAATTCGGCGCAGTACTCCAGAGACAAGGAGCATGATGTCGTAGTTGGGGTATACCGGCTTACCATGAAATCGAATTCCGACAATTTCCGTCAGAGCTCGATTCAGGGCGTCATGAAGCGGATCAAGGCAAAAGGCGCTACCGTTATCATTTATGAGCCGACGCTGGAGAATGGCACTACCTTCTTCGGAAGTCTTGTGGTGAACGATCTGGAGGAATTTAAGAACAGGTCGCAGGTGATCATTGCAAACCGCTACAACAGCTGCCTGGATGACGTGAGAGACAAGGTGTATACCAGAGATTTGTTCTATATGGATTGATGAGAAAGGAAGCTTTATGCAGAAGATCAGCTTAAAGGGAAAGAGGGTTCTTGTGACGGGAGCCGCGGGCTTTATCGGTGCGAACCTGGTGCTTCGGCTTTTACAAGGCAACGAGGTGAGTCGGGTTGTCGGAATCGACAATCTGAACGACTACTATGATCCTGCCATCAAGGACTGGAGACTGTCCGGGATCCGCGCTGCGGCGGAGCGGGATGAGAGCAGGTGGAAATTTGTGCGCGGGGACATTGCGGACGCACAGACGGTGAAGGAGCTGTTTGCTGAGGAGAAGCCGGAGCTTGTGGTAAATCTTGCCGCGCAGGCAGGGGTCCGGTATTCCATTACCAATCCGGATGCTTACATCCAGTCCAACCTCATCGGCTTCTACAACATTCTGGAGGCCTGCCGGCATTCGTACGACAGCGGCGAGGGCGTGCAGCACCTCGTCTATGCCTCGTCCTCCTCGGTCTATGGAACCAACCGGAAGGTGCCGTTCTCCACGGAGGATAAGGTGGATGATCCGGTATCTCTTTATGCGGCGACAAAGAAGTCCAATGAGCTGATGGCGCATGCGTATGCGAAGCTGTACAACATCCCCTCCACAGGCCTGCGTTTCTTTACCGTGTATGGTCCTGCCGGAAGACCGGATATGGCGTACTTCGGTTTTACCGATAAGCTCCACGCGGGAAAAACCATACAGATCTTCAATTACGGAAACTGCAGCCGCGATTTCACCTATGTGGATGATATTGTGGAAGGAATTGTGCGTGTGATGCAGGGTGCTCCGGAGAAGAAAAACGGCGAGGACGGCCTCCCGCTGCCTCCGTATGCGGTCTATAACATCGGCGGAGGACGGCCGGTCAGCCTTCTGGATTTTGTGACGATTCTGCAGGAGGAGCTGGTGCGGGCAGGGGTTCTGCCGAAGGATTATGACTTTGAGGCACACAAGAAGCTTGTTCCGATGCAGCCGGGAGATGTTCCGGTGACCTATGCGGACACGGAAGCTCTCGAGCGGGACTTCGGATACCGGCCGGAAGTTGACCTTCGGACCGGTCTTCGGAGCTTTGCCAAGTGGTACCGGGCGTTCTATACAGAGAAATGAGATCCTTGACGTGACGGATCCGGAAGGGATCCTTGGACAAAATAAAATCCCCATCCGACAGGGCATATCAAAAGTCCTGGCGGATGGGGATTGCTGTTATTTTAATTTGCAGTGCTTCTCGATCAGATTAGCCAGAAGCTCGATGCAGGCATCGTAGCCGAGGGCACCGGAGTCGAGACTGATGTCATAGTCGTGATAATCGCCCATCACATGTCCGGTGTAGGACTTGTAATAGGTCTCGCGCAGATCATCGCGCTTCTCGACGTATTTCTGCAGATCCATCTCGGTGTCTTCGTTCTCATTCATCTGCTGGGCGCGCTTCATGCGGTGAACGATATCGGCATGAAGGAATACGTCAAAGCTCGGGATTCCCGCTTCACGCAGAATGATGTTGGAGCAGCGGCCGATGATGATGCAGTCCTCCTTTGCAAGATCCAGAATCGTTGCCTTCTGCGCAAGAAAGATGCCGTCATGAGAGCTGGTATAGGAGACAGCATTGTTCAGGAAGTCATTCATGAGCTTTCCTGCATGGCTCATGTTCTCGCCCTCCTTCTCGATGTCTTCTACGGAATAGCCGCTCTGCTCCGCGGTTTTTTTCACAAAGTCGCGGTCATAGAACGGAATGCCGAGCCGGTCGGAGATGCCCTTTGCAATCGAGCGCCCTCCGGCTCCATATTCGCGGCTGATGGTAATAATCGGATATTTCTTGTCTGACATATCAGGTTCCCTCCTCTGAAGTTCCTGTGTTTATTCTACTAGGCTGCCCGGAATTCTTCCACTGGATTTCAGCAGATTCAAAATATCTTTTTTTGGTGATACCATTCTTTTTCATGACATGGTATCATTGTATACAAAATGCTTGTGAGGGAGATTACCAGTGAAGAAAATACGATTTCTGGCTGCCTGCGCGGCGGCACTTGGACTGATCACAGTATGCCTTACCGGCTGCGGGCAGGGGACATCCAGGATGATGTTCGGAACCGGCGGGACGGCAGGCACCTATTATTCCTACGGCGGCGTGATCGCCCAGTACATGACCAGCTATGCGGATGTGAAGGTGACGGCGGTTTCCACGGGAGCCTCCAAGGTCAACATTCAGTCCATTGAGGACGGAGACTTCCAGCTTGGCTTTACGCAGTCGGACGTTATGGCCTATGCCTGGGACGGGACGAAGTCCTTTGAGCAGGACGGACCGACGCATGCCTTCCGTGTGCTCGGAGGACTCTATGCGGAGACTGTTCAGCTGATCACCATGGATCCGGAGATTCGCACGGTGGAGGATCTGAAGGGAAAAAGCGTTTCCATCGGCGCGGCGGGCTCGGGCACCTATTTCAATGCCATCGATGTCCTTTCGGCTGCCGGAATTACGCTGAAGGACATTCATCCGCAGTACCAGTCCTTTGAGGACAGCAAGGAATCTCTGAAGGACGGCAAAATTGATGCGGCCTTTATTGTAGCCGGCGCACCGACAACCGCGATTACAGAGCTTGCGACCACAAACGGCGTGTATCTGCTGAACATTGACGGAGCCCTGCGGGATGAGATCATGTCCGAGTGCCCGTATTATACCGCGCTGGAGATTCCGGCGGGAACCTATCCGGGGCAGGATGCTCCGGTGGAGACGATCACCGTGAAGGCAACGATCATTGTCTCTGCGGATCTGCCGGAGGATACGGTATACCGCATGACAGCGGCGATTTTTGACCATGCGGAGGACATTGCAAAGGAAAATGCCAAGGGCGCAGAGCTTTCTCTGGACACGGCGACAACCGGCATGGCCGCTCCGTTCCATGAGGGCGCCGCGCGGTATTACAGAGAACACGGAATTACGGTGAAGACAACGGAGGAGGATTGACGGTGAGTGAAGTGAAGGCGACGGTATCCACGGATGTGGATGCCATTATGAAGAAATATGACCGGGAATCCAACATTCGCATCTGGACCGGGAAATACAAGCAGGCGATTCGCATGCTTCTTGCGGCATTTTCTCTCTGGTGTATTTATGTCACCTTGTTTGCAACCTTTCTGGAGGAGATCCGTCTGACCTCCTTTCTGGCATTGATTGTACTGATGGGATTTCTTACCTATCCGGCGAAGAAGGGCGATGCCAGGGCCAATTACATGCCCTGGTATGACATTCTGCTGACGGTGCTTGGGACGGGATCGTTCCTTTATTTTACCTTTAACGCCAACCGGATCATCAATCAGGGAACACGGTTCCAGCCCTTCCAGATCGTCATCGGCGTGGTCGGAATTGCGGTGCTGATTGAGCTGACGAGACGGTGCGTTGGCCTTCCCATCCTGTGCGTTGCGGGATTTTTCCTGATTTATGCACTGTCGTACGGGCTGACCAATCCATCCTTCTTCGGGCGCGTAAGATATCTTGTCCGGAATCTGTTCTATACAAAGGAGGGAATTTTCTCGACACCGGTCAATGTATGCTCGAAGTACATTGTTGTGTTCATTATTTTCGGTGCATTCCTGGAGAGGACCGGAATTTCGAACTTCTTCATTCAGCTTGCAAACTGTGCGGCCGGCAGATATGCGGGAGGTCCCGCCAAGGTTGCGGTCATTTCCTCGGCGCTCTGCGGCATGGTGTCCGGGTCTTCTGTGGGAAACACGGTCACAACGGGCTCTGTCACAATCCCGATGATGAAGAAGACGGGCTATAAGGCGGAATTTGCAGGCGCGGTAGAGGCTGCGGCATCGACGGGCGGACAGATCATGCCGCCGATCATGGGGGCTGCGGCATTCCTGATGGCGGATTTTGTCGGCGTTCCGTATTCCAACATCATTGCGCGCGCGATTCTTCCCGCGGTGCTGTATTTTGCAGGCATTTTTATTTCCGTCCATCTGGAGGCGAAGAAGCTGGGGCTTTCCGGAATCCCGAAGGAGCAGCTGCCGGTTTTCCGACTGCTGATCCGGAAGATTTATCTGCTGCTTCCTCTGGTCATGCTGGTTGTCTGGGTGTCCGGCAACTATATGACGATGCAGAAGGCGGCGAGCTATGCCATTCTGCTCTCCATTGTGGTCAGTCTGTTTGATAAGGAAAACCGGATCTCCCTTGCAAAGTGCATCGATGCCCTGGAGGCGGGCGGGCGCGGAGCCATCACGGTGGCGGCGGCATGCGGCATGGCGGGCATCATTTCCGGCTGCATCACCATGACAGGCCTTGCCAATGAACTGATCGGAGCCATCATTGCCGTCGCAAACGGGCGGCTGATCATTGCACTTCTTCTGACGATGCTGTGCTGCATTGTTCTTGGAATGGGCGTTCCGACGACGGCGAACTACTGCATCATGGCGGCGACCTGCGCGCCGATCCTTGTCCGGATGGGCGTTCCGGCACTGGCAGCTCATTTCTTTGTCTTTTATTTCGGAATTGTGGCGGACATTACACCGCCGGTTGCGCTGGCTGCTTATGCAGGATCCGCCATTGCGAAGTCGAATCCGATGAAGACCGCCTTCAATGCCTCCAAGCTGGCAATTGCCGTGTTCATCGTGCCGTATGTGTTCTGCTTCAATCCGTCCATGCTCCTCATTGATACCACGGCTTGGAATGTGGTGCAGATCGCGGTGACCTCCTTTATCGGAATTTTCGGACTTTCCGCAGCGCTGGAGGGCTATCTGAAGGTCCGGATGGGACTGCTCATCCGGCTCATGCTGGCAGCAGGAGGTCTTCTTCTGATCGATCCGAGCCTTGTGACCGATCTGTTCGGAATTCTTCTGATTGCTGCGGGGGGTGCCTGGCAGTATCTGGCAGCAGGGAGGCAGGCACAGCGCAAGGCCTCCGCTTAGCTTCTGACCGGAACACGGCTCCGGAAGCCCCCTTTTCGAAGCTGCAGTCATATTTTTTCACAAAGATATTCGAAGCGACATCTCCGGGAGAGAAATCTCCAGGGGGTGTCTTTTTTAATATCGGAAACTACGAAAAGGGAGAGAAAAGTCCGAAATGTAGTTTTTAAGACAACATTGACAGATGAAAAACGGTATGTAATAATTCACGACGATTTAGTTAAATAATAATTAACTAAAAGTGATGAAGACAAAATGACAAACGGAAAATGCATGCCGAACGGGCAGAAGGAGAATGAAATGACTTTTGATGAAATGAAGGCACTGATTGTTGATACACTTGGCTGCGAGGAGGATCAGGTGACACCGGAAGCATCCCTCACAAAGGACCTGGAGGCAGATTCTCTGGATCTGGTGGAGCTTCACATGGCTCTGGAGGAGAAGCTTGGCATCAAGATCCCGGATGAGCAGCTCGCAAAGCTTGACACCATCCAGGACGTTCTGGATTATCTGAAGACCGCAGCAGAATGAGGAATCGGAGATGAATATGCAGAACAGTTTGCAGAATGGCGTACAGAGCCTGCAGGGTGAACTGAAGGAAAAGGTGAGGGGCTGGAAGAGCGGGATTCAGAAAATGCTGCCGGACCCGTATCTGGACTGCAAGAGCTGCGGACGAAGGGCGAAGACCTCCGCCTGGAAGGAGAATCTGTACGTCTGCCCCTTCTGCGGACATTACCGCGCCATGAGCTGTGAGGAGCGGTTCCAGGCGGTATTCGATGAAGGAAGCGTCAGAGAACTGGACGGGGGCCTGCAGGGCAAAAACCTGCTGGATTTCCCGGGATACAGTGAGAAGCTGAAAGAGACCGAGAAGAAAACGGGACTTTCCGAATCGGCCGTTACGAAAACGGGAACCATCGGCGGCATTCCCGCGGTGGTTGCGGTGATGGACAGCCGCTTCTTTATGGGAAGTATGAGCAGCGCAGTCGGAGAACGGATCACGCGGGCAGTGGAGTATGCGGATGAAAATCATCTTCCGCTCATCATCTTCTGCGCAAGCGGCGGAGCCAGAATGCAGGAGGGAATTTACAGCCTGATGCAGATGGCAAAGACCAGTGCGGCGGTGCAGACCTTTTCGGATCATGGAGGACTTTATATCAGCTATCTGACGCATCCGACCACAGGCGGCGTGACCGCAAGCTTTGCAAGTCTTGGCGACATCACACTGGCAGAGCCCGGCGCTCTGATCGGGTTTGCCGGTCCCCGCGTCATTGAACAGACCATCGGACAAAAGCTCCCCAAGGGCTTTCAGCGGAGCGAATATCTGGAGCAGCACGGCTTTGTGGACCGGATTGTTGACAGAAGCGAGATGAAGAAGGTTCTGGTGGACATCTTAAAGCTTCACAGGGATTCCCTGAAGAAAGCGGCAGGCTGAGAAAAGGAACAGCAATATGATTCGTGAATCCATTTTGCAGGCGGATGCAATTGAGCGAAAGATCCGCGAGAGAAAAAAAGAAAAGGCAGGAAAAGAAGAAATTGAGCGGCTTCAGATTGAAAAAGCAAGAGCACTTCGTCCCTGCTCGAGACCGGCTCCGGAGGATACGGTTTTCCTTGCAAGAAAAATCGACCGGCCGCACATTGATGATTTTATCGAGCATCTGTTCACAGACTTCTTCGAACAGAAGGGCGATCATCTTTACAACGATGATCCCGGAATATACGGCGGAATCGCACGCTTTCATGGCCTTCCGGTGACGGTGGTCGGACACAGAAAGGGCCATTCCGCGGAGGAGAATCTGAAATACAATTTCGGGATGCCGAACCCGGAGGGCTACCGAAAGGCTCTTCGTCTGATGGAGCAGGCCAACAAATTCGGCCGTCCGATCCTTACCTTTATTGATACGCCCGGAGCATTTCCGGGGAAGGAAGCAGAGGAGCACGGACAGGGCGAAGCCATCGCGCGCAGTATGGCGCAGATGTCCACCTTCACGGTGCCGGTCATTTCCATTGTGACAGGAGAAGGAAACTCCGGAGGAGCGCTTGCGATCGGTGTGGCAAACCGGATTCTGATGCTGGAATACGCGGTGTATTCCGTGCTGAGTCCGGAAGGCTTTGCTTCTATCCTGTGGAAGGACGCAAGCCGCCACAAGGAGGCGTGCGAGCTGATGAAGCTTACAGCCAGGGATCTGAAGGCAGCCGGTGTTGTGGATGAGATCATTCCGGAGCCCCTTGGCGGAGCACAGGAGGATCCCGGAAAGCTCTACGCCTGCATGGAGATGGCAATCGAAAAGAGCCTTGCGGAGCTGACGCTGATGTCTCCGGAGGAGCTGAAGAATCAGAGAATCCGTAAGTTCCGCGAAATCGGGGAGATATAGCCTATGAACGGACTGACACTTCTTTCCACGGGAAGCTGCGCAGGCAGCCGGGTGGTAACAAACGATGATTTTGCAAAGGTTCTGGACACATCGGATGAATGGATTTACTCGAGGACCGGAATTCATGAGCGGCATTTCTGCAGCGAAGAGGAAAGCTGCGTGAGCCTTGCACGGGAAGCTTCGAAGAAGGCACTCGAAAGAGCGGGGCTTAGGTCGGAGGATATCGACTGCTGCATTGCGGCAACGGTGAGCGGAGACTATACATCGCCGGGCGTTGCCTGCAGCCTGCAAAGGGACCTTGGCCTTCGGGAGGATATTCCGGTTCTGGATGTGAATGCGGCCTGCTCCGGCTTTCTCTACGGAATGGAAACGGCCAGAGGCTTTCTGGAGAGCGGAAAAGCAAAAAGAGCCCGGGCCGGAAAAAAGGATGGCCTTGCTCTTGTTGTTGGCTGTGAACAGCTCTCAAGACTCCTTGATCCGGAGGATCGCAGCACATGTGTCTTATTTGGAGACGGAGCAGGTGCCGCGATTCTCCGCAGCTCGGACGAAGCCTTATACGAGTCCTTTCTGGGGGCAAGAGGCGGGGATGAAATTGTAGTTCCCGGGCCCGGAGACGGAAGCCGACGCATTACGATGGATGGGAAAGCCGTTTTTCGTTTTGCGGTGGAGGCTCTCCCCAGAACGCTGCGTGCGCTTCTTGCAGAGAGCGGGCTTACGCTTTCGGAGGTGGACCATGTGGTCTGCCATCAGGCAAACAGCAGAATCATTGATCATTGCATCCGCAGCATGAAGGCGGATCCGGAGAAATTTTACAAAAATATGGACCATTTCGGAAACACCAGTGCGGCGTCCATTCCGATGGCTTTGGATGAAATGGCGGAAAAAGGGCTCCTGAGAGAAAACCAGACCCTTCTTCTGGACGGCTTTGGTGCTGGGCTTACCTGGGGAGGCGTGATTTTCCGGACGGATGCCTCGTTTCACCGGCCCGCAGAACAGGAAAGAGTGAATAGAAATGAAAATGCTGAATGAAATTCTTGGAACCAGATATCCGGTGATCCAGGGCGGAATGGCCAACATTGCGACCGGTGCCTTTGCGGCGGCCTGCTCGGAGGCGGGAGCTCTCGGAACGATCGGAAGCGGCGGGATGAATGCGGAGCAGCTGCGGAAGGAAATTGAGATCTGCCGGAAGCTTACGGACAAACCCTTTGCGGTGAATCTGATGCTGATGCATCCGCAGGCAGATGAGTTTGCGAAAATTGTTGCAGAAGCCGACGTGAAGTTCGTCACCACCGGCGCGGGAAATCCGGGCAAGTACATGGATGAATGGAAGAAGGCCGGAATTTACGTCATGCCGGTTGTTGCGGCACCGATTCTTGCAAAGCACCTGGAGGATCTCGGCGCAGACGCCGTGATTGCGGAGGGCTGCGAGAGCGGCGGACACGTGGGGGAAATGACAACGATGACCCTTGTTCCGCAGGTGTGTGATGCGGTCAGAATTCCGGTGATTGCAGCAGGCGGCATTGCGGACAGAAGACAGTTTACGGCAGCGCTTGCACTCGGAGCCTGCGGCGTGCAGGTGGGAACCTGTCTTCTGGCTTCCAGGGAGTGCCCGGTGCATGAGAATTACAAGAACGCCCTCGTCAAGGCGAAGGGATCGGACACCATTGTGACCGGCCGGATCGGAGGAACGCCGGTGCGCGTTCTGAAGAATGCGATGAGCCGTGAATATGTGAAGCAGGAAAGAAACGGTGCCGGCAAGGAGGAGCTGGAGAAATTTACGCTCGGCTCCCTTCGCCGCGCGGTTTTCGACGGAGATGTCCGGACGGGCTCTCTGATGTCGGGGCAGACCTGCGGACAGATTCATGAGATCCGTCCGGTTTCTGAGATTCTGAAGGATCTTACGGATGTGTACTTCTGAAGGAGCTTATGGAAAAAAGATGAAGATCGCATATTTGTACGCCGGGCAGGGTGCGCAGCACGCCGGCATGGGACAGGAGCTTTATGAAAAGGAAGCGGCCTTCCGGAAAGCGTTTGATGCGGGAGACCTGGATTTTGACCGAAAAAGGATCTGCTTCGAGGATCCGGAGAACCAGCTGATTCAGACACAGTTCACACAGCCCTGCATGACGGCGGTTGCCCTCGGAATTACGGATGTTCTTTCGGAAAACGGCGTGCGGCCGGATTATGCGGCGGGACTTTCTCTGGGCGAGTATGCGGCGCTTTATGCTGCCGGCGTTTGGACTGCAAAGGAAACCATGGAGACCGTGGCATTTCGCGGAAAGGCCATGCAGAAGGCAGCGGAAGGAATCGCCTGCGGCATGACGGCCGTTCTTGGCATGGAGGAAGCAGATCTTCGGAAATGCTGCGAGGCTGCGTCTGCAGAAGGCATTGTATCCATCTGCAACGATAACTGTCCGGGGCAGCTGGTCATTGGCGGTGAGAAGGCTGCGGTGGATCAGGCGGCACTTCTTGCAAAGGAGAACGGCGCAAGGCGGTGCGTTCCTCTTGCGGTCAGCGGACCGTTTCATACCAGCATGATGAGTCCTGCGGGAGAAGCGCTGCGCGGATGGTTTCAGGAGCTTTCCTTTGCGCCGATGCAGATTCCCGTGCTGTTCAACTGCCTTGGACGTGAGAAGGCAGAAGAGGATTCCATCGCAGAGCTCCTTGTCCGCCAGGTTCAGTCCGGTGTCCGTATGCAGGATACCCTTCGAAGACTGCTGGAGCTTGACGTGGATACGTTTGTGGAAATCGGACCGGGAACGACGCTCTGCGGCTTTGTGAAGAAAACCGCAAAGGCGGCAGGCGTGGAAGCGGAGAAGCTCCATTTATTCCATATGGAAACCGAGGAAGAGCTGCAGGCATTTCTGTCCTGGTATCACAGCAGCAGACAGTGAATGTCAGCATACTGCGAATGTCGGCAGAAGGTGAACGGGATCGAAGGAGAGAAACGGATATGACAGAGAAAAGAACAGCGGTCGTCACCGGCGGAAGCAGGGGAATCGGCCGTGCCATTGCCCTGAAGCTTGCCGGTCTTGGCTATGAGGTCTGCATTGTTTACGCAGGAAATGAGGATGCAGCCAAAGAGACGCTTCGACTTGCCGGGGAAGCCGGGAATGACAGGATGATCTGCGTGAAGGCGGACATCTCGACCGAAGAGGGAGCTCGTCTTGCCATGGAGACTGCGGCAGCGCAGCTTGGCCAGATTGATGTACTGGTAAACAACGCGGGCATCACCAGAGACGGTCTTCTGATTGCCATGAAGGAGGAGGATTTTGACCGTGTCATTGAGGTCAATCTGAAGGGCACCTTTCTTTGCTGCAAGGCGGTCTGCCGCGGCATGATTCGAAGAAGAAGCGGACGCATCATCAATCTCTCCAGCATTGTCGGAGTCTGCGGGAATGCTGGACAGGTCAATTATGCGGCGTCCAAGGCAGGGGTGATCGGCCTGACCAAAAGCCTTGCCAAAGAACTTGCAGGGCGCGGCATCACGGTCAATGCCGTGGCGCCCGGCATGATTGAAACCGACATGACGGCGGTTCTTACAGAGGAACAGAAAAAGGCCATGCTCGCGGGAATTCCGGCAAAAAGAATCGGAAAGCCGGAGGACGTTGCAGCGGCGGTTTCGTTTCTTGCGTCGGAGGAAGCGTCCTATATTACGGGACAGGTTCTTGGCGTAGACGGCGGCATGTAAGAAGGAGAGAGCTGATGAAAAAACAGGTTGTGGTGACAGGAATCGGAACCGTGAATCCTCTTGGAAACAGCGTGGAAGAGAGCTGGGGCAAAATCCGTGAGGGAAAGCACGGCATTGGCCCGATTACACAGTTTGACGCTTCGGATTTTGGTGTGAAGCTGGCGGCGGAGGTGAAGAATTTTGACCCTTCCGTACGGCTGAACAAAAGAGAGGCGCTTCGGATGGCAAGATTTACCCAGTTTGCCCTCTATGCAGCGGCGGAGGCACTGGAGATGGCAGGCATCGGGAGAATTTCGGACGCCGGAGAGAATGCAGAGAACGTAAAGAAAGGCCGCAGGAATGCCGGCGTGATCGTTTCCAGCGGAATCGGAGGACTCTCTGTCATTGAAAAGGAGCATGTCCGCGGAATGGAAAAGGGCTTTGAGAAGGTCAGTCCGTTCTTTATTCCGATGACAATCTCCAATATGGCGGCGGCCAGAATTGCCATCGATTATGGCTTTGGGGGAATGTGCACCTGCCCGGTCACCGCATGCGCGGGCGGAAACAATGCCATCGGCGATGCGTTTCACAGAATCCGGGACGGCTATGAGAAGATGATGGTCTGCGGAGGTACCGAGGCGGCGATCACACCGCTTGGAATCGGCGGATTTTCTTCCATGAAGGCACTCTGCAGGAGCGAGGATCCGGACCGGGCAAGCATTCCGTTTGATGCGGACCGAAGCGGTTTTGTGATGGGAGAGGGTGCCGGCATTCTGGTCCTCGAAGAGAAGGAGCATGCGAAGGAGAGGGGAGCGAAGATCCTTGCGGAAATCATCGGATACGGTGCAAACTGCGATGCCTGGCACATCACGGCTCCCGCACCGGAGGGAGAAGGCGGCGCTGCCTGCATGCAGCTTGCGCTGGAGGATGCCGGAATTTCTCCGGAGGATATTGATTATGTCAATGCACACGGAACCTCGACACATCTGAACGATGCCGGAGAAACGATGGCCTTGAAAAAGGTTCTGGGAAGTCACGCGTATGAGATTCCGGTCACCTCGACCAAATCTGCCACAGGGCATCTTCTCGGAGGAGCAGGAGGCGTGGAGGCTGTGTTCTGCATCAAGGCACTGGAGGAAGGCTTTGTCCCGCCTACGGTCGGACTTTTGAACAAGGATCCGGAGTGTGATCTGAACTACGTTCCGGGAAAAGGCTATGAAGCAGAGCTTCACTGCGCGCTCTCCAACGGCCTTGGCTTTGGCGGTCACAACGCCTGCCTGATTTTCCGGAAATAGAGTCGACCGCCGTTTCAGAGTGGGACGAAGGAGGTGGAAGCATTGAGTGAAATACCGAATACAGAGAACAGGCAGAATGAGCAGAAGGAGCAGGGGACAGAGCGCTGCCCCCGCACACTGACAGCTCCGGAAATTGCAAAGATCCTTCCGCATCGCTATCCGTTTGCGCTTGTGGACCGGATTGAGGATTATGAGCCGGGAGAATGGGCGAGAGGAAGAATGTGCGTGAGCATGCAGGCGCCCTGGTTTCAGGGACATTTTCCGGAGCATCCGGTTCTTCCCGGAGTTCTTCTTCTGGAGGCGCTTGCCCAGACGGGGGCAGTGGCGCTTCTGGATCTTCCGGAGTACAAAGGGAAAATTCCGCTGTTCGGGGGTGTGCAGAAGGCACGCTTCCGCAGACAGGTTGTGCCGGGGGATGTTGTGGAGCTCTCCTGCGAAATTACGGAGCGCAAAGGCCCTGTGGGAATCGGAAAGGCCGTTGCCAGCGTGGATGGGAAGAAGGTCTGTGACGCGCAGCTTCTTTTTGCCGTTTCGGCGGATTGATCCCCTGCGGCTTTTGCACAGGATTTGACACCTCACGGCTTTTCGAAGACAATACAGGGTGTATGCGATCGAATTACGGCAAGGGGGGGAGAAAATATGCTGGCAGATGCTCTCAATAAGGTATACAGCGGACTGAGGCTTCACTTTTATATGCAGGTGATGTCGCGGTTTGATCAGAGGGAGGCGACCCTGACGACGGTGGAAGCCTTCAGCATGGAGGTGATCCATGAGATGGGAGAGCCAACCATATCGGAATTTTCGGAGATGATGGGAATTTCCAGTCCGAATGCCGCGGTCCGGATCAACAGCCTGATTCGGAAGGGCTATGTGGAGAAGATCCGGTCCGAGGAGGACAAACGGACCTATCACCTGCATCCGACGCAGAAGTTCATGGAATATAACCGGATCAATCTCAGCTATCTGCAGACCATCGTAGAGCGCTGTGAGAAGCGCTTTACGGTGCAGCAGCTTCAGACGCTGGAGGAGATGCTGAACATTATCAATAACGAGCTGATGCCGGAAATCAATCTGGACGACCGGAAAAAACGGCAGCGTAACCTGAATGTAATGTCAGAATTGGAAAATTAATTGCGAATAAACAGATAATTTAAATACGGCGCGAAAGAAGATTGACAAATAAGAGCAGCCACGCTAACATATAGTTAACAAAAGAAAAGCAAAGGACAACAGGAAAGGAGGACGTAACAGCAAAGACGAATCCACCGGACACCTGAAGGACTTTAGCAGAAAGGAAGGTACGGACCAACTAAGACTTAAAGATCCACAGAACGATAATCGAAGTACTTTTACAAAACTCAATTCTGATTCGAAATGCAGAAGATGTGATGAGATCCGGCAAGAGCCATAAGACCTGAGGAGTGACGAGAAAGCTCTGAGAGAGAGTCAGACATCACAGTACAGTCGTAACAAAGAGTAGTGCTGAGAGAAGAAGAGGAGAGCGTCATACAGCAAGAATTGTGGAGGTAGAGTCCATTGGAAAGTAACAGTCCGACACAGCAGAAATAGCCCCGGGAACCAATCAGAAGAGATTGATTTCCGGGGTTTCTCATGTGCTTCTTTTTTGTTTTTGGCGGCTGCGTTCTATTGCCTATCTGTTGCTGTCGTCCCCGCATTCCTTCCAAAGAGCCTTCTGCGCGCCGGCAAGCAGGAGCTTGATGCGGTTCAGCTGGTTTACCTCGGAGGCACCGGGATCGTAATCGATGGCGGCGAGATTTGCCTGCGGATAGAGCTTGCGGACCATTTTGGAGACACCCTTGCCGACAACGTGATTCGGAAGGCATCCGAATGGCTGGATACAGATGATGTTGGGCACACCGCTCTTGATGAGCTCCACCATTTCTCCGGTGAGGAACCATCCCTCACCGGTCTGATTGCCGATATCGACGATGGGCTTTGCGTATTCGACGATCTGGAAGATGCTGGCAGGAGCTTCAAAATGACGGCTCTTCTCATAAGCGCGGTAGATCGGCTTGAGCGCAATGTCCTCAATCGCATGAATGGACAGATTCATGCCAAAGGCAGCAGACCTCGAGGTCCCAAGGAACTCTGCCTTGTAGATCTGATTGTAGAAGCAGTAGAGCATAAAGCCCATCAGATCGGGAACAATTGCCTCCGCACCTTCCGCCTCCAGGGTCTCCACCAGGTGATTGTTGGCGGCATAGGAATACTTGACCAGAATTTCTCCGACAATGCCGACTCTTGGCTTTTTCAGATTTTCGTCAATCGGAATCTGATCGAACTCACGGATCATCTCGCAGGCGATTTTCTGGACCCTGTGAAGCGGGAAGCCCTTGGTGTGCACCAGAAATTCCGAGCATTTCTTCGTCCATTTCTCATACATGGCTTCCACGGATCCCTTTTCCAGCTCGTAGGGACGCATCCGGTAGACACATTTCATCAGCACATCTCCGAGAATGGCTGCAAAGGCAAGTCTGGTGATGAGCGTAAAGGTGATTTTGAAGCCGGGATTTCCCTCGAGACCGGACAGGTTCGCGGAGATCACAGGGATCTGTTCCATGCCGGCTTTTTTCAGAGCGCGCCGGATGAAGCCGATGTAGTTGGAGGCACGGCAGCCGCCGCCCGTCTGGGACATGATGACTGCAGTGCGGTTTAAATCATATTTTCCGGAGGAGAGGGCCTCCATGACCTGCCCGACGACAAAGAGGGACGGGTAGCAGGCGTCGTTGTTGACATATTTCAGACCGTAGTCGATGGCGGCCTGGTTGTCGTTCCTCATCAGCACCAGATTGTAGCCGCAGGATCTTGCTGCGGGCTCGATCAGGTCAAAGTGGATCGGCGACATCTGCGGGCAGAGGATGGTGTAGTTCTCCTCAAACATCTTTTGGGTGAACGGAACCTTATGGATTCCGGTCGGATGAATGGTGCGGCGCGTCCGGTTTTTCTCGCGGATATGGATTGCGGCAATCAGGGAGCGCACACGAATTCTGGCGGCGCCCAGGTTGTTGACCTCGTCGATCTTCAGGCAGGTGTAGATCTTGTCCGAGCCGGAGAGTATGTCACTTACCTGATCGGTGGTGACGGCATCCACGCCGCAGCCGAAGGAATTCAGCTGAATGAGGTCCAGATCATCCCGGGTGCGGACATAAGCGGCGGCCTCGTAAAGGCGGGAGTGATACATCCACTGATCCAGGACAACAAGCGGGCGCTCGGGGTGTCCGAGGTGCGCAATCGCATCCTCGGAGAGAACGGCAAAGCCATAGGAATTGATCATCTCCGGAATACCGTGATTGATTTCGGGATCCAGATGATACGGGCGTCCTGCAAGAACGATGCCGTGGGTTCCGGTATCCTCCATGAACTTCAGAACGCGCTCGCCCTCTGCCATGAGATCCCTGTGGTACTGAAGAAGCTCCTGCCATGCATCCCGGCAGGCGTCGATGACCTCGTTTTCCGGAAGCTCCCTGAACTCACGGACCAGAGCCTGCGTGACGGTCTGAAGGTTGGTGAACGCCATGTAGGGGTGACGGAAGCGTACCTTTCCGTTCATGATGTCTTCCACATTGTTCTTGATATTCTCCGGGTATGCGGAGACGATGGGGCAGTTGTAGTGGTTGTCCGCATCCTTATTCTCTTCTCTCTCATAGAACAGAGACGGATAGAAAATAAAATCCGGATGCGCCTTTTCAATCAGCCACTGTACATGTCCGTGGGTAATCTTGGCCGGATAGCATTCTGATTCGGACGGAATGGATTCAATTCCCATCTCATAAATCGCGTGTGTGGACAAGGGAGAGAGAATCACCTGATATTTCAGGCGGGCAAAAAAGGTAGCCCAGAACGGATAATCCTCGTAAATGTTCAGAACGCGGGGAATGCCGACGGTTCCGCGAACCGCCTCCTTGCGGGTCAGCGACTTATACCTGAAGAGCCTTCCGAGCTTGTACTGATACATATTCGGGATGCCGTTGTCTGTTTTCTCCAGGCCAAGACCTCTTTCACAGCGGTTTCCGGAAATGAACTCTCTGCCGTCACTGAAATGGTTGACAGTGAGCCTGCAGTTGTTGCTGCACCTTCCGCAGTTCTGAAGTGTTGCGGTGAAGGTCAGGTTCTCCATTTCCTCAAAGGAGAGCATGGAGGTCGGCCGACTTTCGTCATAGCGCTCTCTGGCAATCAGAGCCGCTCCGAAGGCGCCCATGATGCCGGAAATGTCCGGACGGACGACGCTGCCGCCGGAAATCTTCTCGAGTGCGCGAAGAACGGCGTCGTTGTAGAAGGTACCGCCCTGAACGACGATATTCTTTCCGAGCTCTGCCGCAGAAGACACCTTCATGACCTTGAACAGCGCATTCTTGATGACGGAATAGGCAAGGCCTGCGGAGATATCGGAGACCTCCGCGCCCTCCTTCTGCGCCTGCTTGACGCGGGAGTTCATAAACACCGTGCAGCGTGTGCCCAGATCAATCGGATTTTTGGCAAAGAGGGCTGCCTTTGCGAAATCCTCTACGGAATAGTTGAGAGATTTGGCAAAGGTTTCAATGAAGGAGCCGCACCCGGAGGAGCAGGCCTCGTTCAGTGTCACGGAATCTACGGCGCCGTTCCGGATCCGGATGCACTTCATGTCCTGTCCGCCGATGTCGAGAATGCAGTCGACGTCCGGATCGAAGTAGGAGGCTCCGTAATAGTGTGCAATGGTTTCCACTTCGCCGCTGTCCAGCTTAAAGGCAGCCTTCATCAGGGCTTCTCCATAGCCGGTGGAGCAGCCGCCTGCGATTTCCACCTGTTCCGGCATCAGCCGGTGGAGTTCTGTGATGCCGCGGATGGCCGTATGAATGGGCGAACCGTTGTTGGAGGAATAAAAGGACCAGAGAAGCTCGCCGTCTTCGCCGATGAGCGCAAGCTTGGTGGTTGTGGAGCCTGCATCGATGCCGAGAAAAGCCTTCCCCTGATAGGTGGAAAGATCTTTTTTCTGTACCTGGTAGTGATCGTGGCGGGCACAGAAGCTCTGATAATCCTCTTCTGAGGCGAAGAGAGGCTCCATGCGCTGAACCTCGAATTCCATCTGCATGGGGTGAGAGGTTTTCTCCAGAAGCTCCTCGAGGAAAAGGGAGTGATCCTCTTTTGCCAGAAAAGCAGAGCCCATGGCAGGGAACAGGTGGGAATCGGAGACCTCGATGACATGCTCCTGATCCAGATGAAGCTCACGGATAAAGGCAGCCTTCAGCTCGGTCAGAAAGTGAAGAGGGCCTCCAAGAAACGCGACATGTCCGCGAATCGGCTTTCCCTGAGCAAGGCCGGAGATGGTCTGAATGACCACGGCCTGAAAGATGGAAGCCGCCAGATCTTCCTTGCGGGCTCCGTCGTTGATGAGCGGCTGAATGTCGGATTTGGCAAACACTCCGCACCGTGCGGCAATCGTATAAAGGGATTCATAGCCCTTGGCATACTCATTGAGGCCGGCAGCATCTGTCTGCAGAAGGGAAGCCATCTGATCGATAAAGGACCCGGTTCCTCCGGCACAGGTTCCGTTCATGCGCTGCTCTACATTGCCGTTTTCAAAATAAATGATCTTGGCATCCTCGCCGCCAAGCTCAATGGCAACGTCCGTCAGGGGCGCAAGGGCTTCGATTGCGGAGGCCTCTGCCACCACCTCCTGTACGAAAGGAATGCCGAAGTAATTGGCAAGAGAAAGACCGCCGGAGCCGGTGATCACAGGATGGATCCGTACATTTCCGTTTTCTGTAAGAATCTCTTCCAGAATGTCATGGAGAGTTTCACGGATCTGAGCGTGATGGCGGCGGTAGTCGCCGAACATGAGATGCCGGTTGCTGTCGAGAAGGGCAGCCTTGACGGTGGTCGATCCGATATCAATGCCGAGGGTATAGTCTTTTGAAATCACTTGTTAACTCCTGAATGGTAACCGTTCAGTACCTGTCTGCGGCCCCGGAAAGCATGAAAAATCCGTAAAGGCACTGAACACATATTATTATGAACGAACTGTCGCAGCATTGTCAGGAATTATAAAACGGATGTTTTTTGAAAGCAACGAAGAGATGACCATCAAATCATTAAAAGTGTGTGAACTTCTTTCGGAGCGGGGCTTCCTTACTTGCATAGTCTGCCGGATTTGAAGTATCCTTGAAAAATGCAGCATGACAGCGGCATGACAATACAATGGAAGGGCTTTCAACATGAATACAAACAATTACGGCGGACGCGGTCCGCTTCAGAGATTTTTTCAGAAATACGCAGTCTCCAACCTCTCACTGGTCATCATTATGTGCTATGGCTTTGGCTATCTGCTTCAGTATGTCAACGCCTCGTTTCTGAATTATCTTACGCTGAATCCGTACGCGATCTGTCACGGACAGATCTGGCGGCTTGTGACCTGGGTGCTGGTTCCGCCGGATACCAGCAACATCCTGTTCATCATCATCGCCATGATGTTCTATTATTCGATCGGAACCTCACTGGAACGGGTCTGGGGAACGTATGCGTATAATGTCTACATCTGGCTCGGAATCGGGATTACGATCATCGGCGCGTTTGTGGTTATGGCGGTGTCTTATATCCTGGCAGGGACGGCAGGCATTTCGCTGACCGGAGAGAGTGCGGCGGCATATTTTGCGGCGATCTCGAGATATTTCAGCACCTATTACGTCAATATGTCCATTTTCCTTGCCTACGCACTGACATTTCCGGATGCGGTTGTGCTTCTGTGGTTTATCATCCCGGTGAAGGTCAAATGGCTGGGGGTTCTCTACGGTGTTCTGCTTGCGTGGGATTTTGTCTCCACCGCGATGCGGGGCGGCTGGTTTGTATGTGTGGCGATGGTGGCTTCGCTTGCAAACTTCCTGATTTTCTGGCTTCGCTCCGGTAAAATGAGACGCTTCTCGCCAAGGGAGAGAAAACGCCGCGCAGATTTCCGCCGGGCGGTGCATCAGGGAGAAAAGAGCAGACAGGGCAGCAGCTTTGGCGCAGGAAGCAGGGGAACCGGAGCGGCAGATTTTACCGATGCTTCCAAAATGAGGCCAAAGGCGGGACAGGCAAGGCATCGCTGCGCCATCTGCGGGAGAACAGAGCTGGACGATCCGACACTGGAATTCCGTTACTGCTCCAGATGTGAAGGAAATTACGAATTCTGTCAGGATCATCTGTTCCGCCATCAGCATGCCATTCACGGCGGAAGACCGCTTCCTGCAGACGAAACGGTGACAGTGGAAGCACAGGATCCCGCGCCGAAGGAATAAGGCAGCGGGAAACGGCGGATGAGATTTCTTCCGCCGGCAATATCGGAAATGAAGAATCTGGAAAGTGAAGAGAGAATTATGAGCGAGAAGCATCAGAATGGAAGTGAAGCAAAGGACCTTGGCGGTCAGCTGCAGTGCATCCTCAGAAGTCTTGTGGGGGCTGCGCGGAAAAACCGCGGGATGATCACGAGAGATCAGCTTGAGCAGGCGCTGGAAGAGCTTCAGCTGTCCGGTGAGCAGGAAAAGCTTGTGGAGGAATATCTGAAGCAGAATAACATCGGCATCGATGAACCGCTGGATGCGGAGGAGAAGCTTTCGGAAGAGGAGGCGGATTATCTTCGCGAATACACGGAAATGGTAAATGCCATGGAGCAGCCATCGGACGGTGAACGGGAGGCAATTGAAATCCAGGCTATGGCCGGAGAAAAGGACGCCCAGAGACAGCTTGCGGAGTGGATGCTGCCGAAGGTTGTGGATCTTGCAAGACTGTATGCAGGACAGGGCGTGTTCATGGAGGATCTGATCGGAGCAGGAAATGAAGCACTCGTGCGCGGAACGAAGCTTCTGGCACCACTCGAGGGACCGGAAGAAGTGGAAGGTGCTCTGGCGGAGCGGATCATGAACGCCATGGAGGATCTGATTGCCGAGAATCTGGATGAGGTTTCGGCAGATCAGACTGCGGCAGATACAGCAAATAAGGTCCTGGAAAAGGCAGACGAGCTTGCAAAGATCCTTGGCCGCAAGGTGAGTGTGGAAGAGCTGGCAGGCGAAGGCGAGGTCACGGAGGAGGAGATTCTGGACGCCATCCGCATTACCGGGAACAGAATTGAAAGTCTTGAGGATTCAGAGGCCGCTGATGCGGGAAAAGGAAACTGATTTTGAAAGAGACGGATTACAGATACATCATGGAGAACATGTCGGTCCTTCAGATCGGCGCGAAATACTCTTACCGCGAGCTGGTGGATGATATTGATCTCAGCTACAAATACCGCTGCATCATCAAGCAGCTCCTGCTTCAGGAGGTGGATGCGGATACAACGATCGAGAGTCACCTCTATTACATGAAACCGCAGGACGAAAGCTGCCGGATTTACCGGCAGCTTCGCGCGAAAATAAGAATTTATGTGCCCAAGGTGAAGAAGCATCTCGGCGGCAGGACGGACACCGAATTTGAAGAACGGGTGCTGACTGCAGAGGAGCTTGCTTCGATTTCGCCGGAGCAGAAAACGCTCATGGGGATGATGATTTCGGAACTACAGCTGTCCAAAATGGGGTTGATGACCTTCGTCATCTGAGCGGACGGAGAAGATTAAGGTCTTACCTTTCTCCCTCCGGAGCACAGAGGATTGCTGGGTTTTGTAAACTGCTGATCCTCAAACATTCTGGAATCGAAGTATGCGGTATGGCCCTTCATCTTCCTGCAGGGCTTTTTCCCCGTAATCTGATCTTCGAAATCCTTCTCCCGGATATAATCTCCGATGAGTGCAATCCCTGTGACGCACACAATTACAATTGCTGTGACGGCGAGTAACAAATAAGCAGTATTCATAATTCCTCCTTCCTTCACCATGAGAGATCACACATGTTAAAGTGTGTAAAAAACAGATCCGCAACTGTTGTTTACAGTTATTATGTTAATGTTTTAACATATTTCTGTCAAATGCAAGGCGGCTTTGCAAATCGGACTGTCATATCCTCTTGCTTCTGTGATATAGTAGCAAAAGAGCAGCGGTTTTGGCCGGGCCGCGTTTTCTCTGCATTCTGACGGCGTTTCTGCCGGCCTCACCGGAAACGGTGAGCATACTCCATCTGAAATCATGAGAATATCGCCTTGCATACCGAAAAAGGCAATGATATACTGTGAAGCAGAACAAATGTTCTGTTCTTTGAGAACGTAATGATATTGCAGCAGCGGTCGGTGACCGGACAATGCGGCTGCATATCAGAATCAGTAAGAGATATCAAGGAGTTCAGCTATGGCAATGGATCGTGAAGATCGATTAAAGGCACTGGATGCCGCAATTTCACAGATTGAGAAGCAGTACGGGAAGGGCGCTGTGATGAAGCTTGGAGATCCTTCCTCGACCATGAACATTGAGACAACACCGACCGGATCTCTGGCGCTGGATATTGCGCTGGGACTTGGCGGGATTCCGAAGGGAAGAGTGATTGAGGTGTATGGGCCGGAGTCCTCCGGTAAGACAACACTGACCCTTCATATGATCGCGGAGGTGCAGCGCCGCGGCGGCATTGCCGGATTTATTGATGCCGAGCATGCGCTGGATCCTGTGTATGCGCGCAACATTGGCGTGGATGTGGACAATCTTTACATTTCCCAGCCGGATTCCGGAGAACAGGGCCTCGAGATTGCGGAGACCATGGTTCGCTCCGGGGCAATTGATATTGTGGTAGTGGACTCGGTGGCAGCCCTTGTACCGAAGGCGGAAATCGACGGAGACATGGGAGACTCTCATGTGGGTCTTCAGGCCAGACTGATGAGCCAGGCACTTCGCAAGCTGACTGCAGTGATTTCCAAGTCCAACTGTACGGTGATCTTTATCAACCAGCTTCGTGAAAAGGTCGGAGTCATGTTCGGCAATCCGGAGACAACAACCGGAGGCCGTGCACTGAAATTCTATTCCTCCATCCGTCTGGATGTGCGGCGCATTGAAGCCATCAAGCAGAGCGGTGAGGTGATCGGAAACCGGACAAGAGTCAAGGTGGTCAAGAATAAGATTGCACCGCCCTTTAAGGAGGCGGAGTTCGACATCATGTTCGGACGCGGAATTTCCTATTCGGGAGACGTTCTGGATCTCGCGGCGAACAGCGATATCGTGGTAAAGAGCGGCGCCTGGTACAATTACAACGGCGACAAGATCGGACAGGGCCGTGAGAACGCGAAGAAGTATCTGGAGGAGCATCCCGATACCCTGTATGAGATTGACTGCAAGGTGCGTGAGCATTACGGCCTGGATCCGGAAGGAGCAAGAAGGCCGGAAGCTGCAGAGGCACCGGAGGAAGAGAAGAACTGAGTATGCAGATCACGGACCTGACGCCCGTGGGGAAGACGAAGACCAGAGTCACGATCGATTATGATCGGACTCTGGTCTTGTCCAATCGGGATGTATTGCAATTTGATCTTCGAAGGGACCGGGAGATTCCGGAAGAGACCAGAGAAGAGCTCTGGAAGAAGCTCCGGAGGGATGCGCTTCGAAAGTGCGGGAGCCTTCTGAAGGACATGGACTACACGGAGAAGTCCCTTGCGGGGAAGCTTGCGGGAAACGGTTTTCCGGAGGAAATTGTCCGGGAGGCCGTGGAAGCCATGAAAGAGGCTCATTATGTGGATGACCGGCGCTTTGCGGAGAGCTATCTGCAATCTCATGCGGGGAGCAGAAGCCGGCTGCGGCTCCGGATGGACCTGCTGAACAAGGGCATTTCTTCTGATCTTGCAGATGAAATTCTGGCAGAATGGGAAGAAGAAAACGGAAGCCGGATTTTTGAGGAGGAAGTGGGACAGATTCGTGAGCTCCTTCGGAAAAGGCATTACGATCCGGCGGCAGCAAACTGGCAGGAAACGCAGAAAACGAAAGCTTTTCTGATGCGGAAGGGGTATTCGTCCGAGGTCATTCGAGCGGCACTGCGGGACTGATCCGGGATGCGCTCCTTCCTTGACATCGACAGAGAAAGCGTTTACTATTGAGCTGTTGCAGTATGTCTTTTCTGACGATATGCCTGGAGAAGCCGCCAGTCTTCGGCGGAAATCCGTCGCCGGAGGAGATGATACAACGCAAACTGAATAAGGAGGTGCTCCTGTATTATGCTGACTGCAATTTCCGCTATTTTTATCGTAATTGCAGCGGTTGTAATCTCACTCGCGATTGCCATTCCGGTAACGATGACCATGACGAAGAAGCGTTTTGAAGCGCAGGAAAGTCAGAAGGTCGACAGTGCCAAGGAGAAGGCAAGAGCGATCATCGATGAAGCACTTTCGACTGCTGAGAGCAAGAAGCGCGAGGCTCTTCTGGAGGCCAAGGAAGAGAACATGAAAGCCAAGGCCGACCTTGATAAGGAAATCAAGGACAGACGGAATGAGGTTCAGCGCAACGAGCACAGAGTTCAGCAGAAGGAAGAGTCTCTCGACCGGAAGAGCGATGCACTGGAACGTAAGGAACAGTCGCTCGCATCCCGTGAGGAATCGCTGCGGAAACGGCAGGAAGAAGTTGCAAAGCTTGGTGAACAGCGTACACAGGAACTCGAACGAATTTCAGGTCTGACCTCTGAACAGGCAAAAGAATACCTTTTAAAGACTGTAGAAGATGATGTAAGACACGATTCGGCCGTCATGATCAAGGAGATCGAGGCGGAAGCGAAGGAAGAAGCGGACAAGAAGGCTCGCGAGTATGTGATTGGTGCCATCCAGAGATGTGCGGCGGATCACGTTGCGGAAGCCACCATTTCCGTGGTACAGCTTCCGAACGATGAGATGAAGGGACGGATCATCGGACGCGAGGGACGGAACATCCGTACTCTGGAGACGATGACCGGCGTGGATCTTATCATTGATGACACACCGGAGGCGGTGGTCATTTCGGGATTTGATCCGATTCGAAGAGAGGTTGCCAGAATTGCTCTGGAGAAACTGATCGTCGATGGAAGAATTCATCCGGCCAGAATCGAAGAAATGGTTGAAAAGGCCAAGAAGGAAGTGGAGTCCGTTATCAAGGAAGAGGGAGAAGCTGCTACGCTGGAGGTTGGTGTACATGGCCTCCACCACGAGCTCATTCGTCTCCTTGGTAAACTCCGGTATCGTACCAGCTACGGACAGAATGTGCTGAAGCACAGCATTGAGGTTGCGCAGCTCTCCGGTATTTTTGCCGGGGAACTCGGACTGGACGTCCGTATGGCGAAGCGTGCAGGACTTCTGCATGACATTGGTAAGGCTGTGGATCATGAGATGGAAGGATCCCATGTACAGCTCGGCGCAGAGCTGTGCCGCAAGTACAAGGAATCTCCGATTGTGATCAATACCGTGGAGTCTCATCACGGTGATACAGAGCCTGCCAGTCTGATCGCATGCATCGTACAGGCAGCGGATACCATCTCGGCGGCAAGACCGGGAGCCAGAAGAGAGACGCTGGAGACCTACACAACCAGATTGAAACAGCTTGAAGAAATCACCAACAGCTTTAAAGGGGTTAGTAATTCTTATGCCATCCAGGCAGGCAGAGAAGTTCGTGTTATGGTAGTTCCTGAGAAGATCAACGATACCGATATGGTATTGCTTGCCCACGATATTTCCAAGAAGATTGAAGACGAACTGGAATATCCCGGACAGATCAAAGTCAATGTAATCCGTGAATCAAGAGTGACGGATTACGCCAAGTAATTGCAGGTTCTGACGAACAACAAACGAAAGAGGGCAGCAGTGCCCTGCTGACAAGTTTCATGAAGCGGAGCGGTGAGAAATCACCGCTCCGCTTTCCTGTGGAAGGAAACCCGGCGGCTGCGCACCGCACATGCACCTGGCGGCACACGTCATGAATGGCTTGTGAGCAAAGCGAGCCATGGAGTATAATGGATGAGCATATTAACAGCGAGTGACTGCCGATCGGGGAAACAAGGCGGCAGAATCATGGGACAGGGGGTTGTTTGACTATGAGAAACATATTGTTTGCTGCTTCTGAGGGAGTGCCTTTTATCAAGACCGGCGGACTTGCCGACGTGGTCGGATCGCTGCCGAAGGAAATTGACAGGGAATTCTATGATGTTCGCGTGATTATGCCGAAGTATGCCTGCATGAAGCAGGATATGAAAGATCAGATGCAATATGTTACAAGCTTCTACATGGACTTTGACTGGAGAAGCATGTACGTCGGCATCCTGCGTGCGCAGGTGGATGGTGTCACCTATTATTTCATCGACAATGAGGACCTGTTCAATACCGGAACGGTCTATACCGATGATGCGCTGTTCGAGATCAAACGCTATGCCTTCTTCTCCAAGGCGGTGCTGTCGGCACTTCCGACCATCGGCTTCCGGCCGGACCTGATTCACTGTCATGACTGGCAGACCGGACTGATTCCGGTTTATCTGAAGGAGCGTTTCCAGGAGAACGAGTTTTACCGCGGAATCAAGACGGTTATGACCATTCACAATCTCCGGTTCCAGGGGAAGTGGAATGTTTCGGATGTCGAGAGTATCACCGGACTTTCCGGCTATTATTTTACCCCGGACAAGCTTGAGGCCTATAAGGATGCGAACCTTCTGAAGGGCGGCATTGTTTATGCGGATGCAATCACTACAGTGAGCCCGACCTATGCAGAAGAGATTAAGACACAGTATTACGGCGAGGGGCTGGACGGAATTCTGAATGCGAGAGCACATGACCTTCGCGGAATTCTGAACGGCATTGATTATGATGTCTTCAATCCGACGACGGACAAGCGGATTCCGCATCCCTATGACACGGGCAACTGGCGCAGAGTGAAGAAGCAGAATAAGGCGGATCTTCAGCGCGAGCTTGGACTTGCAGAGGATGACAGGTGCTTTATGGTTGGCATCGTGTCCAGACTGACGGATCAGAAGGGCTTTGATCTGATCGCCTATGTCATGGAGGAGATGCTTTCTCAGGACGCCATGCAGGTTGTGGTTCTCGGAACAGGCGAGGAGCGGTACGAGAATATGTTCCGTTACTTTGATGAGAAGTATCCGGGAAAGCTTGCGGCGAATATCTATTATTCGGAGGATCTGTCCCACAAGATTTATGCGGCAAGTGACGCGTTTCTGATGCCGTCGCTGTTCGAGCCCTGCGGACTGAGTCAGCTGATGGCGCTTCGCTATGGCACGCTTCCGATTGTGCGCGAGACCGGCGGACTGAAGGATACCGTGGAGCCCTACAATGAGTTCGAGCAGACGGGAACCGGCTTTACCTTTACCAATTACAATGCTCATGAAATGATGAATGCGGTTCGGTACGCAGAGCGGATTTTCTATGACAAGAAGCGTGACTGGAATCATATCGTGGATCGCGCGATGGCGGCGGATTTCTCCTGGAGAGTTTCCGCAGGTCAGTATCAGCAGATGTATGACTGGCTGATCGGCTGAGGCAGAGCCGTTTTCAGGGATTTTGCCTCGGCGGGATATCCATAAAAAAGCAAAGGAAGATTTTACAGAACGTATGGCAGACAACAGGAGAAGCTCGGGAGTTTTGGTGCAGGCGGGGATTCTGGCGATGGCCAGTATGATTGTCCGCGTGATCGGACTCCTGTACCGCGCACCGCTGACGGCGATCATCGGAGACGAGGGAAACGGGTATTACGGAACCGCGTATAACATTTATACCATCATTCTGATGGTGTCGTCCTACAGCATGCCTTCGGCGATTTCCAAGCTGATGGCGCAGAAGCTGGCTGTCGGCGAATACCGAAATGCAAACCGCGTATTCCGGTGTGCCCTGACGTATGGAGTCCTGGTTGGGTTGGTCGGAAGCGGACTTTTGTTCTTCGGGGCAAGGTTTCTGGTCCCGAATGTTGCGGTCTGTGTTCTGCAGGTCTTTGCGCCTACGGTCTTTCTGTTCGGAATTCTTGGCTCCATGCGAGGGTATTTTCAGGCAAGAGGGCGCATGGTTCCGACCAGCGTTTCGCAGATTCTGGAGCAGCTGGCAAATGCTGTGGTCAGTATTGCGGCGGCCTGGCTCCTTATGCAGACGGCGGTGGGAGCGGACCCGACAAGACGTGCCCAGCTCGGCGCCATGGGTTCCGCACTTGGAACCGGAGCAGGCGTGCTGATCGCACTTTTGTTTATGGTTTTCTGCTTCCGAAGGAGTAAAGAGGGCAGAAAAGCGGAGATTCTTTCAGATGCCACAGGAAAAGAAGAGAAATATCGGATTTTCCTCAGAGATACGGTCCTGGTGATTACGCCCTTTATGCTCAGCGGCGTGATCATGAACCTGACAACCTCTCTGAATCAGACGATTTATATGCGGATGCTGATTGATCTGAAGGGAGCGGGGGAGACTGCCACGACAACTCTGTACGGAATTTTCTCCAATAAGGCGGTTGTGATTTCCAACATTCCGATTTCCATTGCAACAGCGGTGAGCTCTGCAATCATTCCGGGGATCTCGGCGGCGTATGCGAGAAGGGATGAGACAGGGGCAAGACGCCAGGTGGGGAATGCCATCCGCATTACCTCCATCATTGCCATTCCGTCCGCGGTGGGGCTTGCGGTTCTTGCGAGGCCGATCACCATGCTGATGTTCCCGCAGATGGAATCTCTGGAGCTTGCGTCTTCCCTGCTTTCGTTTCTTGCGGTGACGGTTATCTTTTATTCGATCTCAACGATTACCAATGCGGCGCTGCAGTCCATCGGCAGAATGAATCTGCCTCTGGTATCCGCGGGAATTGCGCTGGTGGTGCAGACCGCGGTCCTGGTGCTTTTGCTGCGGTTCACGGATCTGGATGTGCGGGCGCTGGTTCTTGTGAGCATCCTGTACTCGGTCATGATCTTTGCGGTGAACCAGTATTATCTGCGAAGATTTCTGGGAATCCGGCAGGACGTCCGGCGAGATTACCTTCAGCCTCTTGTATGTGCCGCACTGATGGGAGCTGCGGCGAAGGCGGTTTATTATCTGGTATCTATGGCGGCAGAACCGATGCGGAATCTGCCGAAGGGCTTTTATTTCCGCAATCTTGCGGCAACGGCTGCGGCGCTTCTTGCCGCGGTTCTGGTCTATGGCTATACAATGGTGCGGTCCGGTACGATCCGAAGGAAGGATCTTCTGTCCATGCCGAAGGGCCAGTTGTTGGTACGGCTTATGGAGAAGCTGCACTGGCTGCCGGAGACAGAGAAGCGTTCCGCATAGAGCGGGGCTGCATGGAACGGGTTCTGCATGAAAAAGAAGGGACTGCAGGAAATCATTCGATTTCCTGCAGTCCTTTTTTGCCGGCTTCGGCGAGAATGGAATAGTTGGTGTGATAGATGACAAAGCCGGGACGGGCACCGGAAGGCTTCTTTACGTTCTTCCGTTCCAGATAATCCACTTCCACACGGCCGGCCTCTCTTCCCTTGGAATAGTAGGCGGCAAGACTTGCGGCTTCCTCAAAGGCCCGGTCCGGAACCTGCTCGAAGGGGGTCCCTTCTGTTTTCAGAATGACGTGAGAGCCGGCAATGTCATTGGCGTGGAACCAGATGTCGGTCGGCTTTGCCACATGGAAGGTAAGCTCTTCGTTCTGAAGGTTATTCTTGCCGACATAGATGTCATATCCATCGCTGGAGCGGAAATGGAGAGGCTTTGCCTCCGGAATTCTGGAAGGCCCCTTCCGGCTGCCCTTTTCGGTGTGACGGCGGACGAATCCGGATTCCTCCATTTCGGCACGGATCTGGGCAAGATCCCCCTCTGTCACAGAGAGGTTCAGGGCCTCGCGGATGTTCTCCAGCTGATCGATTTCGGCCCTGACGTCCTTCATCAGCGTTTCCAGAGCTTCGCGTGTGCGCTTCAGCTTGGTGTAGCGGTCAAAATAACGCTTCGCATTCTCAAGCGGCGTCTTTGTCGGATCCAGAGGAACCGTCAGCTTTTCTCCGGTGTAGTAGTTATCGAGCTCTGCGCTGGAGGCCCCGGCCGGGATGTTATAGCCGTAGGTGTTGAGAAGCTCTCCGTAAACGCGGTACTTTTCTCTTTTGTCTGTGTCCTTCATCTGACGGGACTGCAGATCGTATTTGTGCAGATCCCGCTCCAGAATGGTCTGCACGATCTTGCGGAGATCTGCGGACTTCTGGCGGATTCTTGTGAGTGCATTTTTCTCCCGGTAATAGTTCTCGATGAGCTCGGAAATGGAAGCATAGTGCTTCTCCGGAAGATCCCGGTACATGGAGAGCGGGAGGGGGGAGTACTCTACGGGCTCGCCTCCTGAAACGGCATCCGCTGCGCCGAGATGATAGTAAACGGCCGGCTGGAAATTCCCTGCGGCGGTATCTGCCAGAAGCGCCTGGAACGTCTCCCAGAACTTCTCACCGTCTTCAGAGGAAAGCTCCGATACGCTGCGGTCCTGCGAAAGCCTTGCCCGGAATACGGTTTCCTCGGACATCTGAGTGGAAAATCCGTTGTAGTGTGTCATCAGAAACCGGGAAGCAGGGAGACTTTCGGAAGAAAGCAAGGAGAAGAAATGCTCGCGGGTTTCTTCGAACGGATTGCTCTTTCCCTGTGTTTCCGGGACAAAATAGGGCCGACCGGGCAGCACCTCCCGGACGGAACTGACCATCTGGGAAATATGCTTGATGGAATCCAGAATGACATCATCATCGAGAAGAATGATGTTGCTGTGCTTCCCCATCAGCTCGATGACAAGAACGTGGCGGCAGAGATCCCCCATTTCATTCAGGTGTTCAACTTCAAAACGAAGAATCCGCTCCAGACCCGGCTGGGTGACGGAGACAATTTTTCCGTTCTGCAGGTATTTGCGAAGAAGCATGCAGAAGGTGGGTGCGGTATTCGGCGCGGGCTTGTTCTGGCTGGTCAGGTAGACCAGAGGAAGCGTTGCATCGGCACATAACAGAAGCCGCACCTGTCCGCCGCCGCGGGATGCCTCCGGGCGGAGCGTAAGCAGCAGCTCGTCTGCCTCCGGCTGAACGATGCGGTAGATTCGCGCACCGGTAAGTTTTTCAGAGAGCTCCTTTTGCAGAGCCCGTGTGGTAAATCCATCAAAAGCCATGGGAAAACCTTTCTTTCCGGGATCGGTAAAATCAAAACAGGATCCGTAAAATCAACTCATAATCATGCAGCGCAGCGCAGCAGCATCTATTATAACATGTCCGGTCATCTTGCCCTTGCTGTAATTGGAGGCTGTGAATATAATTTAGACAAACCGCGATGGAAAATGCCTGTTGCGGGGGTGCAGATTTGATACAGGGGGATATATGGCAAACAGCATGACAGGATACGGGCGCGCTGAGGTGTCCGCAGAGGGAAGAAAGTTTACGACGGAAATCAAATCCGTCAACAATCGTTATCTGGATCTGAACATCCGGCTGCCCAGACAGCTGAATCCCTTCGAGGCGAAGATTCGTGAGGAGCTGAAGAAAACCATCCATCGCGGTAAGGTGGATGTGTATATCAGCTGTGAGAATCTGGAGGATCAGGGAACAAAGGTACGTTATAACCGGACTCTGGCAGGAGAGTATCTGCAGAGCATCCGTTCCATTTCGGAGGATTACGGCCTTCCGGTGAATCTGTCGGCAGAGCGGCTTTCACAGTATCCGGAGGTCCTTGTTCTGGAAACAGCAGATGAAGTGAATGAGGAACTTCCGCTGCCGCTTCTTGCCAGTGTACAGAAGGCAGCGGAGCAGTTTTCGGAAGCAAGAGCCAGAGAGGGCGCTTTTATTACGGAAGATCTTCTCCGGAAGCTGGACGGTCTTCAGGAGGGCGTGGAGAAGATCCGCGCAAATGCGCCGGTCATTCTGGAGAAATACCGGGCCGGTCTTTATGCGAGAATGAAGGAAATTCTTCAGGATACTCAGATCGATGAGACGAGAATTCTGCAGGAAGCGGCTCTCTATTCCGATAAGATCTGTGTGGACGAGGAAATGGTGCGGCTGGAAAGTCACATCCGTGCGGTGCGCGCAGAGCTTTGCAAGAATGATGAGAGCGTGGGACGAAAGCTCGATTTTCTTGCACAGGAGCTGAATCGTGAGGCAAATACGATCCTCTCCAAGACGGACAATGCGGAATCGGCTGACATTGCCATTGGCCTGAAGACGGAGATTGAGAAGATTCGTGAACAGATTCAGAATCTGGAATAGAATGCCCTGCGGACAGGGACAGAATTTTGCGAATGCAGGAGGAGAGATTATGAGACAAAAGGGAAGCCTGACCGTGATTTCCGGTTTTTCCGGAGCAGGGAAGGGGACGATTATGAGAGAGCTTCTGAAGAAGCATCCGGAGTACGCACTTTCTGTATCCGTGACCACACGAAGTCCAAGACCCGGGGAAAAGGACGGAGTGGATTATCATTTTCTGACACAGCAGCAGTTTGACCGGATGGTGAAGGAGGATGGCCTTCTTGAGCATGCGGGGTATGTGGATCACTGCTACGGAACACCGAGGAAATACGTAGAGGAAGCGATCGCGGCGGGAAAGGATGTTATTCTGGAGATCGAGGTGCAGGGAGCACGCCAGATCAAGGAAAAATGTCCGGATGCCATCTTTTTGTTCGTGACTCCGCCCTCTGCGGAGGAGCTTTGGCACCGGCTGATGGGACGCGGAACGGAGACCGAGGAGGTTATTCGCGAAAGAATGCAGCGGGCATCCGAGGAAGCGGGAGAAATGGCCTGGTACGATTATCTGATCGTCAATGATGAGCTGGAGGCGGCTGTCGAGCTGGTTCACAGAACCATTCAGGAGGCGAAGAATGCTCCGAGAAGGCAGGCAGAGAGGATTGCGGAGCTTACAGAGGAGCTGACAAAGCTTTCCCGGTCCGGAAGAGGCTGAAAAAACGGTCAGGGTCTGGCGACAGATGACAAGTGATGTTATACTAATGTTTTGATTAAAAGTGCAGAATGGATTTTGGCTGCAAAGACAGCCTGGAAAGGAATTCACTTATATGATTCATCCTTCTTATGTAGACCTTATGAATGTGGTAAACAAGGGCGTGGAAGAGGGCGAAACTCCCGTAATCAACAGCCGCTATTCCATCGTTATGGCAACCGCAAAGAGAGCCAGACAGATTGTGGACGGTGATGCGCCCATGATTGATGATGTTGCAGGAAAGAAGCCGCTTTCCATCGCAGTAGAGGAGCTGGAGCAGGAGCAGCTCAAGATTCTTCCGCAGGATGAGGAAGAGGTTCTCAGCTACGAAGAGGCAGACCGCGCGGCAGCAAGAGCGCTGGAGAACAGCCTGACCGAGGAGGCTCTCCGTGAGAGTGAGGCCAATGTTCTCGGCGAGGCAGCAGAGGAGCAGGATGTAACTGAGGAAGACGAAGAGAACTGATCTGTGAAGACACTTTTTGTATCGCTTGGATGCGATAAGAATACAGTAGACACACGAAAAATGGCCGGCATTCTTGAGGATGGCGGCATTTGTTCGTTTACGGAAGATGAGGCCGCAGCGGAGGCTGCAGTGGTGAATACCTGCGCCTTCATTGATTCTGCGAAGCAGGAGAGCATTGACGAAATTCTTTCGGTTGCGCAGCTGAAGAAAACCGGGAGACTGAAATATCTGATTGTGACCGGCTGTCTTGCCCAGCGCTATCAGGACGAAATTCTGAAGCTGATCCCGGAGGTGGATGCGGTTCTTGGAACGACAGCAGAGGATTCCATCGGGGAGGTCCTCCGAAAGCTTTCGGAAGGAGAGAAGCCGGAGAAGGCAGTGATCGAGAACCCGGATCTTGTTCCGTCTGCGGCAAGACAGGTTCTGACCTTCGGAAGCTTTGTCGGCTATCTGAAAATTGCAGAGGGCTGCAACAAGTGCTGCACCTATTGCGCAATTCCGTCGATCCGCGGACATTACCGCAGCGTTCCGATGGAGCAGATTCTTGAGGATGCGAGAGGACTTGCGGCTCAGGGAGCCAAAGAGCTGATTCTGGTTGCACAGGAGACTACTTTGTACGGCGTGGATCTTTACGGGAAGAAAATGCTGCCGGAGCTTCTGCGCAGGCTGTGCCTTGTGAATGGCATTCGCTGGATCCGCGTGCTGTACTGCTATCCGGAGGAAATCACCGATGAGCTGATCGATGTACTCGCGGAGGGCGGGAAAATCGTGCCTTATCTGGATATGCCGATTCAGCATGCATCTGACCGGATCCTGAAGAAAATGGGCCGGCGGACGAACCGGAAAGAGCTGGAGGAGACGGTTCGGAAGCTTCGGGAAAGAGTGCCCGGAATCTGCCTTCGCACAACGCTGATCACCGGTTTCCCCGGGGAGACCGAAGAGGATCACAGGGAGCTCCTTGATTTTGTCCGGAACATGCAGTTTGACCGTCTGGGCGTTTATACTTACTCCAGAGAAGAGGGAACGCCGGCTGCGAAATTTGATCAGCAGGTACATCCCTCCACGAAGAAACGCCGCCAGAAGGAGCTGATGCTGACACAGCAGGAGATTGCCTTCCGGAATGAGGAGGCCCAGACGGGAAGAGAACTGGACGTTCTGATTGAGGGGCGGCTTGCGGATGAGCTGACTGGAAACGGCTATGTTTACGTCGGAAGAACCTATATGGATGCGCCGGACGTGGACAGCAATATTTTTGTGGAAACTGCGCGGGATCTGATGAGCGGCACCTTTGTGCGCGTGCGCGTCACCGGCTCGCAGGATTATGATCTGACAGGAGAGATTATCTATGAATCTGCCGAATAAACTGACAATGCTGCGAATGATTATGGTTCCGTTCTTTGTTGCAGTTCTGCTGGCACAGCCCTTTGGAGCTGCAAGCGACTGGATCGCACTGATCATTTTCGTGGCTGCAAGTCTTACGGATCTTGCGGATGGAAAGATTGCACGCAAGTACAATCTGGTGACGAATTTCGGAAAGTTTATGGATCCTCTGGCGGACAAGCTCCTTGTCTGCTCCGGAATGATCTGTCTGATTGCATTGAACCGGATTCCGGCATGGGTGGTCTGCATCATTGTGGCAAGAGAGTTCACCATTTCGGGCTTCCGTCTGATCGCGGCTGAGAAGGGAACCGTGATTGCGGCCAGCTACTGGGGCAAGTTCAAGACAACCTTCCAGATGATTATGGTCATTCTGATGATCGCGAACATTCCGGCTCTGCAGATTCTGACGGATATCATCATGTGGATTGCCACGATTCTCACAATCGTTTCCCTGGTGGATTACATTGCAAAGAATAAAGACGTCCTGAAGGATGTTGACTGAAGACTACGGAAAGGCTGCGGTGAAAAATGGCGGAGAGAGAAGAAACGGAGCTGCAGGAGCAGCTGGTTCATCTTCTGGAGCAGAAGAATATGACCATCGCTACGGCAGAGTCCTGCACCGGCGGAATGCTGGCGGCGAAAATTACATCAGTCCCCGGAGTTTCTTCGGTTTACGCGGGCGGTTTTGTGACCTATGCAACGGAAGAGAAGCATAAGATGCTGGGAGTTCCGCGGAAAATTCTTCGGGAGAACGGCGCCGTTTCGAAGAAAACCGCAAAGCTCATGGCGGCAGGAGCTGCCAGGGAGACCGGAACGGATGTTGCGGTTTCGATTACGGGAAACGCCGGACCGGAGGCTTCGGAAGGGAAGCCGGTGGGCCTGGTATACATTGGAGTGTGCATTGACGGGAAGGCTGTCGGCAGGAAGTATCTGCTGGAAGGAACCCGGAACGAGATCCGGGAGCATGCCTGCACCGAGGCAATGAAGCTGGTGATCGGGAAGCTGACAAATTCCGGAGAACGGAGTAAGGATTTGAAGTTATGAAGAAATTAATGGCACAGATCGCCAAGTTCGGCGTGGTAGGTGTAATCTGCTTTTTTATTGATTTTGGCGTATATACGGTTCTCAATGTGGTGTTCCGGGCAACAGGCTTTGACCAGCACTGCAGCTGGTATTATCTTGTTTCCCAGTTTTTCAGCTTCATCATTTCCATGGTGGTGAACTACATCCTGAGCTTTAAATATGTTTTCAAGCGCCGGGATGATATGTCGAAGAAGAGAGAATTTGTCATCTTCTTTATTCTGAGCGTCATCGGCCTGATCATCAATGAGATTGTGCTGTATCTCGGGATGGATCTGGTTTATGTGAGGTGGACCTGGCTTCACAATACGATGGGAACCGGACTTGCGGAAACACTGTTCAAGTGCTTCGCGACCGGCGTTGTCATGGTTTACAATTTTATCAGCAGGAAAATCTGCCTGGAGGACCATTCGGAAAATGGCTGACACTCTGTACTACGTAATTCCATGCTATAACGAAGAAGAGGTACTGCCGGAAACCTCGAAGAGACTGAAGGTCAAGATGACGAAGTTGATGGAAGAGGGGAAAATCAGCCGGAAGAGCCGGGTCTGCTTTGTCAACGATGGCTCCAGGGATCAAACCTGGTCCATCATCGAGAGACTTCATGAAGAGGACCCGCTGTTTTCCGGTATCAATCTTTCCAGAAACCGCGGACATCAGAATGCGCTTCTTGCGGGGCTGATGACCGTGAGGCAATATGCGGACATGGCAATTTCCATGGATGCAGATCTTCAGGATGACATTGAAGCCTGTGATGCCATGATTGACAAGTACTATGAGGGCTGTGATATCGTCTACGGCGTGCGCAGCGCCCGGGTGACCGACACCTGGTTTAAGAGAACCACGGCGGAAGGCTTCTATAAGATCATGGACCGGTTTGGCGCGAAGATTGTTTACAATCATGCGGACTATCGCCTGATGAGCAAACGTGCACTGGATGGACTGGCGGAGTTCGGCGAAGTCAATCTGTTCCTTCGCGGAATGGTTCCTCTTGTCGGATATCCGAGCGATGTTGTCTATTATGAGCGGGCAGAGCGCTTTGCGGGGGAGAGTAAATATCCTCTGAAGAAGATGGTATCCTTTGCCATGGATGGCATCACATCGCTTTCCATTGAACCAATCCGGATGATCACGACGCTTGGTGTGGTTGTCTTTCTTTTCAGCCTGGCGATTCTCGTATATTCACTGATTCGTCATGCCATGGGAGCAACGGTGGCGGGCTGGACCTTCCTGAATATTTCGGTCTGGGCCATCGGCGGACTGATTCTTCTGTCGCTTGGCGTCATTGGCGAGTACATCGGGAAGATCTATATGGAAACGAAGCATCGCCCGCGCTTTCTTGTGGAACGTTTCCTGGATGAAGAGCATGGCTTTTCGACGAAGCCGGAAAAGAAACCGAGGGAGCAGATCTCCGAAAGCTGAGAGCGAATTTGAAGAAGGAAAACCGGAAAAGACTTGCAATTCAGGAAGCTGTATGCTATTTTTAGTATGTTTGAATAGGGTTGACATTGAGAGTGGGCTTTGACGTCCACTCTTTTTTATGAACAAATGCGGCAGAACATACCGCAGAGGGTAAGATGGCGAAGAGAAAGCAGACAGAGGAGCTGGTGGAAAAGCTTCTGGAGCCGATTGCCGAAGCGCACGGCGTACGGATTTATGATGTGGAATATGTGAAAGAGGGGCAGGAGTATTACCTGCGGGCCTACATTGACAAGGACGGCGGCGTCACCATTGATGACTGCGTGGATGTCAGTCACGATCTTTCGGATGCTCTGGATGCAGCAGACCCGATTCCGGAAGCGTATACGCTGGAGGTGTCGAGCCCGGGACTCGGGAGAACCCTTACGAAAGACCGGCACTTTGCGGCCAGCATCGGACAGGGAGTGGAGGGAAATACCTACAAGCCCTATGACGAAGAAAGCGGCGGCAAGAGCAAGAACTTCGATGGAATTCTGAAGAGCTTCGATGATAAGACCATTGTAATCGGAAGAGAAGACAGCAAAGGGAAGGAACAGGAGGACCTTGTTCTGGACCGGAAGAATGTAGCGAAGATCCGATTGAGAATCGATTTCTGACGGAAGACGGAAGATCCCGTTTCTATGAATGATACAGTTGGAAACTGTGAAAAGGAGAGGCAATGAACGAAGAATTAAAAGTCGCTATGGAAGTGCTGGAGAAGGAAAAGAATATCAGCTCGGATACTCTTTTTGATGCCATTGAATCCGCACTCGTGATCGCCTGCAAGAGCAACTTCGGCAGAACGGATAACGTGAAGGTGGAAGTGGACCGGGAGACCTTTGAATACCACGTATGGGCTGAGAAGACGATTGTTCCCACGCAGGACGATGTGGAGGATGATCAGTACCAGATCTCTCTGGACGAGGCGAAGAAGCAGCACATCATCGGTGAGATCGGCGATGTTGTGAAGGTTGACTTTAACAGCAAATCCTTTGGACGCATTGCCACTCAGATTGCGAAGAATGTCATTCTTCAGAAAATCCGTGAGGAAGAGCGCAATGCAGTCTATAACTACTTTATTGATAAGGTGAAGACTGTGGTGACCGGCGTTGTGCAGAGGCAGGTCGGCCGCAACTGGACCATCAACCTCGGGACACAGGACGGCACACTGAAGGCAGAGGGCATGCTCAACGAGAAGGAGCAGGTTCCTTCGGAGAAGCTTCATACGGGGGACCGTATCCGCGTGTACATCGTGGATGTTCGTAAGACCACAAAGGGAGCGGCAAGAATTCTTCTTTCCCGTACGCATCCGGACCTCGTAAAGGGCCTGTTTGCAGAGGAGGTTGCGGAGATTCGTGACGGCACCGTGACCATCGAGAGCATTGCGCGTGAGGCAGGAAGCCGCACCAAGATTGCAGTATGGAGCAGCAATCCGAATGTGGATCCGGTCGGCGCATGCGTTGGCTTAAACGGTACCCGTGTCAACAATATTGTCAATGAGCTGAATGGCGAGAAGATTGATATTGTGAACTGGGATGATAACCCCGGCAACCTGATTCAGAATGCGCTGTCTCCTGCGAAGATCGTTGCCGTATTTGCAGATCCGGAGGAGAAGAGTGCAAAGGTTGTTGTTCCGGATTATCAGCTGTCGCTTGCAATCGGACGTGAGGGACAGAACGCCCGTCTTGCGGCAAGACTGACCGGATATAAGATTGATATTAAGGATGAGACACAGGCGAAGGATGCTCCTGGCTTCCGCTATGAGGACTATCTGGATGGTGGAGACGAAGAGGAAGAAATCGAGTACGTAGATGAGAACGGGAATCCCGTGGACGAGAACGGGAATCCGATCGTAGAGGCTGCACCGGAGGAATAACGGATTGATGCCGAAAAAGGTTCCGATGCGCACCTGTATCGGGTGCGGTGAATGTAAGAAAAAGAAATCCATGGTTCGGATTGTGCGGACGCCGGAGGGCAGCATTGTGGCTGATCCCGGTGGACGCATGAACGGAAGAGGCGCATATCTGTGCCGGAATGCAGATTGTCTGGAAAAAGCGTTCCGGAAGAAGGCGCTTGGCCGCGCGTTCCGCTGCGAGGTTGGAAGGGAAGAATATGAAGCTCTCCGCCGGCAGCTGACAGAACAGGAGGCGCCGCAGTGATTTCAAGGGTATATCAGATGCTGGGAATTGCGACAAAGGCGGGAAAGACAAGAAGCGGAAGCTATCTTGCCGAAGATGCTGTGCGTAGCAGAAAAGCCCGGCTGGTACTGATTGCAGAGGACGCGGAGGGGAATACCAGAAAGCGTCTGGAAGACAAATGCCGGTATTATCAGGTACCGGTTCAATATTACGGAACCAAGGCGGATCTTGGGAAATCGATGGGACAGGGAATCCGTTCCTGCGTTGCGGTGACGGACGCAGGACTCGCAGACAGGATAGCGATGCTGGCAGAGATGCAGCGGGAAGAAAGAGGTAACGATGGCGAAGACGAAAATCAGTGAGATTATGAAGACCTACGGCGTGGAAAAAGAAGAGCTTGCTTCTTTCCTGAAGGAAAAGGGCGTAGAGGTCAAAACGACCGGCAGCAGTGTGGATGAGGATACCATGAAGCTGGTGGAGGCTCGTTTTGGCAAAAAGGCGGAGCCATCGCAGAAAAACGACAAGAGCAGTGAGGCAGCAGACAGCTCTTCGGATGGACAGAAGGTGGTCCGCAAGGTTGTAACCCCTGTGAAAAAGAAAAAGATCATCATCGTGACAGGCGGAAACGCTGCGGGCAAGACGGCTTCCCATCAGGCGGGAAGCTATTCGGCAGGCGGAACGTCAAAGAGCGGCTACAACGCAGGAACCGGAGCTTCCGGCGCAGGAAGAAGCCGGTCCGGAAGCGGACAGGGAAACCGTCCGGCTGCGGCAGCAAATACAGGGGCTTATCATCCGATTAAGCCGAAGACGGCTCCGTCCCAGATGGAGCTTGACTATCGCAAGCCGATCCCGAGAAGTGAGCAGCCTGTGCCGAAGAAGACTCCGGCACCTGTGGCGGAAGAGCAGGAGAAGAAGGTAAATGCAGAGGCGGCTGCGCAGGCAGTGCAGACTCCTGTTGAAGAAAAGAAAGAAAAGCTCAGAGCTGCAGAGCCGGCAGTTTCTGCAGAGACCGCAGCAGTACAGGCGCCTGCAGCTTCCGTAACAGAGGAGGCTCCTGCAAAGGCAGCTGCTGCAGAGGAAAAGAGAGAGAACGCGGGCGGAAATGAACGTTCCTCTCACGCACAGAGCTCCATTGGAAACGGAAAACAGGGCGGAAGAAACGAGCGCGGCGGTGACCGCACAGATTTCCGCAGAGGACAGGGCGGCTTTAATGCAAACGGCAGCGGTGCAAGACGTCCGGCTTCTTCCGGTGACAGAAATGAGCGCGGAGGAAGACCTTCCTATGGCCAGAATGGTCAGAACGGACAGGGAGGCGGTGACCGCCGCGGCGGTCAGGGAAGACCCGGCTTTGGCGGCGACCGTCGTCCCGGCCAGGGAGCAGGCTCCTTCGGACGTCCCGGCCAGGGCGGAAAGAGCGGAGCATCCGGCCGCGGCTTTGGCGGCAAGGACAATGCTGCGCCGCAGGAATTCGGTACGGCGAACAAGCGCCGCAATCCGAACGGTGTTGCAAGAGACCGTCACAACAAGAAGGATGTTGCATTCGAGCAGAACGAGCAGCGCGAGAGAAAGAATCGCTCCGGCCGCTTTATTAAGCCGGTTGTAGAGAAAATCGAGGCACCGGAAGAGCAGATCAAGGTGATTACCATTCCGGAGAAGCTTACAATCGGAGAGCTGGCAGAGGCAATGCACTTAAAGCCGGCGGAGCTGATCAAGAAGCTGTTCCTTGCCGGAAAGGCAATGACGGTGAACTCAGAGGTGACCTATGAGGAGGCGGAGAACATTGCCGCTGACTATGATATCCTCTGCGAGAAGGAAGAAAAGGTCGATGTCATTCAGGAGCTTCTGAAGGAAGATGAAGACAAGGAAGAGAGCCTTGTTTCCCGTCCTCCGGTTGTCTGCGTCATGGGTCATGTTGACCACGGCAAAACCTCCATTCTGGACTACATCCGCCACTCCAGGGTGACGGAGAAGGAGGCCGGCGGAATCACACAGGCGATCGGTGCTTACACGGTTGATGTGGACGGCCGGAAGATTACCTTCCTGGATACGCCCGGACATGAGGCGTTTACGGCGATGCGTCTGCGCGGTGCACAGTCTACGGATATTGCGGTTCTGGTTGTTGCAGCGGATGACGGCGTGATGCCGCAGACCGTGGAGGCAATCAATCATGCAAAGGCAGCAGGCGTTGAAATCATCGTTGCGGTCAATAAGATGGATAAGCCTGAGGCAAATCCTGCCCGTGTCAAGGAGCAGCTTTCGAAGTATGAGCTGATTCCTGCTGACTGGGGCGGGCAGACAGAGTTTGTCGATGTCTCGGCAAAGACCGGCGTCGGCATGGAGGATCTTCTGGATACCATCCTTCTGCAGGCAGATGTCATGGAGCTGAAGGCGAACCCGAACCGTCTTGCAAGAGGACTGGTTCTGGAGGCGAAGCTGGACCGCGGCAGAGGTCCCGTTGCCAATGTGCTGGTACAGAAGGGAACGCTTCACGTCGGAGATTTCATCTCGGCAGGTCCTGCATTCGGTAAGGTTCGTGCCATGATCAACGACAAGGGCAAGAACGTCAGGGAGGCCGGTCCTTCGGATCCTGTTGTGGTTCTGGGACTTTCGGATGTTCCGGGCGCAGGCGAGGTTATCGTGGCGCATCCGTCCAATGACGAGGCGAAGTCCTATGCACAGACCTACAAGGCGCAGCATAAGGAAGAGCTGGTAGAAGAGAACGTGATGTCCATGAACGTGGAAGATCTGTTCGATCAGATGCGTGAGGGCAAGATGAAGGAGCTGGAGCTCATCGTCAAGGCGGATGTTCAGGGCTCTGTGGAGGCACTGTGTGCATCCCTGCAGAAGCTTTCCAATGACGAGGTTAAGGTGCGCATCATTCACAGTGCTGCCGGAAACATCTCGGAGTCGGATGTAGATCTTGCGGCAGCCTCCAATGCGGCCATCATCGGCTTCAACGTTCATCCGGATTCTACGGCGAAGTCCATTGCCGAGCACAATGGCGTGTCGATCCACCTGTATAAGGTTATCTATCAGGCAATTGATGATGTGAATGCTGCATTGAATGGTATGCTGGCTCCTGTTTACGAGGAGAAGGTCATCGGTCATGCAGAGGTCAGACAGCTGTTCAAGTCCGGTAAGATCGGCAACATCGCCGGCAGCATGGTTCTCGACGGTGTGATCGAGAAGGGATGCACGGTCCGGATCACGAGAGGGAAAGAGCAGGTCTTCGAGGGAAGCCTTGCTTCTCTGAAGCGTTTCAAGGATGATGTGAAGGAAGTCAAGGCCGGATATGACTGCGGTCTTGTATTTGAAGATTTTGATGCCATGAATGTAGGAGATCAGATTGAAGCCTACAAGATGGTAGAGGTTCCGAGGGAAGAAGTAATCGCCCGCAAAGAAAAGGAAGCGGCCAAGAAGGCTAAGGAAGCTTCCCGGCAGTAACATGCAGGAACAACCTGGCCGCAGTGCGCTGCAGAATACATGCGCACTGCGGCCTTTGTGTCTGCCGCGCATCGGAGAAGGAGATATTCTCTGTATGGGAGGCAGAAAGGAAGAGGAAACAGGAAATGAGAAAAAACAGTGTAAAGAACCGGAGAATCAATGATGAGGTGAGGAAAAGCCTCGCAGAGATCATCCGTAATATCAAGGATCCGAGAGTGTCTGTGATGACCTCCGTCATGGAGGCAGAGGTTGCACCGGACCTTAAGAACTGCAAGGTGTGGATCTCGGTTCTGGGAAGCCCGGAGGAGGGAACAAGAACCATGCAGGGATTAAAGAGCGCGAGCGGCTTTATCCGCAGCGAGCTCGCACGCCGCGTCAATCTCCGGAATACGCCGGAGCTTCATTTCTTTCTGGATGATTCCATTGCCTACGGCGTGGAGATGGCACACCGGATTGATGAAGTCAAGGCAATGGATGAAGAAGCGGAGAGAGAACGCCGGGAAAAGGGCATCGATATTAACGATGTCAGTGCGTATGATGACATGACCGGAGATGAAGAGGAATGATGAATATTCTTGAGGAAGTAAGAGGCTGCCAGACCATAGGAATCAGCGGACATATCCGCCCGGACGGAGACTGCGCGGGCTCCTGCCTGGGAATGGCTCTGTATCTTCAGAAGGCCATGCCGGGCGTGCGCGTCGATGTTTTCCTTGAGAATCTCTCCGATGCGCTGACGAAAAATCTCGCGGGAGCGGAGGAAATCCGGCACGACTATGTGACGGAGATCGAGCACTATGATGCGTTTCTCTGCCTTGACTGTGAGAAGGAGCGCCTCGGAGATGCTCTGGATCTGTTCATGAAGGCGGGAAAGAAAATCAATATCGATCATCACAGAACAAGCGGCGGCTCCGGGGACGTGAATTATATTGTTCCGACGGCGAGCAGCACCTGCGAGCTGGTGTACAACACCATGCAGGAAGAATATCTGGATGAGAGAATTGCAAGAAATCTCTACATCGGTATGGTGACGGACACCGGTGTGTTTATGTATTCCAATACCGGACGCCGGACGATGGAGATCGCAGGGAGACTGATGGAGTTCGGCTTTGATTTTTCCGCGATTGTCCGCGAGGTTTTCTATGAAAAAACCTACGTCCAGCAGCAGATACTCGGCAGAGCGCTTCTGGAGAGCATTCGTTTTCTGGATGGGCGCTGCATTGTCAGCATGCTGGATCGGAAGACCATGCGCTTTTATCAGGCGACCAGCTCGGATATGGACGGCATTGCAAGTGAGCTGGTACACACGGACGGCGTATGCTGTGCGATTTTCATGTATGAAACAGAGCCCATGACCTATAAGGTGAGCCTTCGCTCAACCGGAGAGGTGGACGTCTCAAAGCTTGCGGTTCTGTACGGCGGCGGCGGACATGCGAGGGCCGCAGGCTGTACCTGCCGGGCTTCGTATCACGATATCATCAACAATCTGTCTCCGCATATTGAGGAGCAGCTGAACGCAGGAGTGCACGTATAATTTATGGCAGAACGAATCGAGAATCATTACTGCGGCATGCTGGTCATCCGAAAGGAGCAGGGCTTCACCTCAAGTGATGTGGTGGCGAAGCTTCGCGGAATTGTCCATATGCGGCGAATCGGGCACACCGGGACATTGGATCCGATGGCAGAGGGAGTTCTGCCGGTCTGTCTGGGAAATGCAACGAAGCTTGCGGAGCTGATTGCAGACCGCGACAAGGAGTACCTTGCAAGGCTTCGGCTCGGCGTTACAACGGATACGCAGGACATGACGGGTACCATTCTGGCGCAGGCCGAAGAAGGAATGGTGGAGAAGCTCGTGACAGAGGAAAAGCTCCGGGAGACGGCACAGCAGTTTACCGGCGAGATCGATCAGATTCCTCCGATGTATTCCGCAGTCTGGAGCAACGGAAGGCGGCTGTATGAGCTCGCAAGAGAAGGCATTGAGGTAGAGCGGAAGCCTCGCCGGATTACGATTTCGGAGCTGGAGATTGTGGAAACCAAGCTTCCGCTTGTGACACTTCGTGTCGTGTGCTCCAAGGGGACCTATATCCGGACATTGTGTGAGGATATAGGCAATGCGCTTGGCGTCGGAGGTGCCATGGAGCATCTTCTCCGGACAAGAGTGGGAATTTTTGATCTGGAGGATGCGCTGACGCTCGGAGAGGTGCAGCAGATTATGGATTCCGATCCTGGGCAGCTGAACCGGCATATTATCCCGGTGGATTCCTTTTTCCGCGAGGCTCCGGCGGTGCATATTCTTTCGGAGGACATGAAATATCTCCGAAACGGAAACGCATTGTCTGCTGCCAATACGGTTGAAAAGCTCCTGCCGAAGGAGGATAGAATCCGCGTGTATGACGAAGAAGGCATGTTCTATGCCCTGTACCGTTATGTGCCGGGGCGAAAGCGCGCTCTTCCGGTGAAAATGTTTCATGATACGGACTCGCGGGAGAATGACAGAAAATAATGGAGATTATTACGGATCTTTCGCAGTTCCACCTTGCGGGTCGGACTGCGGTTGCAATTGGTAAATTTGATGGCATCCATAAGGGGCACCGGATTCTTCTTCAGGAAATTCTGAACCGGAAAGACGGGCTTTTGTCCTGTGTGGTGACCTTTGACCCTCTGCCTGAAGTGTACTTCGGAACGCTTTCCGGAGGCGTTCTTTCCACCAGGGAGGAGAAACGAAGGGCCTTTGATCACATGGGTGTGGATTTTCTTGTGGAGCTTCCGTTTCAGCGGGAAATCGCAGGCATGGAGCCGGAGCGCTTTGTGCGGGAGATTCTCTGTGACAAGCTTCATGCGGCGGTCATCGCGGCAGGACCGGATCTTTCGTTCGGAGACCGGGGACGCGGGAATTTTGCGCTGCTCCGCCGGATGGAAGGAGAGTGCGGCTTCCGTACAACGGAGATCGGCAAAGAGGAGTATCAGGGACAGGTGATCAGCTCGACCATGATCCGCGAGCTTGTGCGGGAAGGGAAGATGGAGGACGTGACGGCCTGCCTTGGGATGCCGTATCAGGTTCTCGGAACCGTGCTTCACGGAAATGCCATCGGGAGAACCATCGGCATTCCGACGGTGAATCAGATTCCGGAGGCGGACAAGCTTCTGCCGCCGCACGGCGTCTATTATTCAACGGTTTTGCTGGACGGGAAAGAGTATCCCGGAATGACCAACATCGGGGTGAAGCCCACGGTGTCACAGACGGGGGCGGTTACGGTGGAGACGTATCTGTATGATTTCCGCGGAGATCTTTATGGCCGGGTGATCACGACGTCGCTCCTTACGTTCCGGCGCCCGGAGAAGAAGTTTTCCGGCATCGAAGAGCTGAAGAAAACGATGCAGGAGGACCTGGAGGCAGGGCGGGCCTATCATGACCGCCTCATGAGTTCGCCGCACACAGGTCTGCGGCAGAAAGGAAACCCATGACAGATAAGAAACGAGGAGACAACCTGATTCTCATCGGTCTTCCGACCTCGGGCAAGAGTACAGTCGGAGTCATTCTTGCCAAGGCACTTGGCTATGAATTTACGGATATCGATCTTCTGATTCAGAAAAAGGAAGGCAAAAAGCTTTCGAAAATCATGGAAGAAAAGGGTGTGGACGGCTTTTTATCGCTGGAAGAGGAGGTGACATGCTCTCTTTCCTGCAGCAGGACCGTCATTGCCCCCGGAGGTAGCGTAATCTATGGCGAAAAAGCCATGGAGCATCTGCGCTCTCTGGGAAGAGTGATCTACCTTCAGATGGATTTTGACATGCTGACAGAGCGCCTTCATGATGCCAGAAACCGCGGCGTGGCGCTCCGGGAAGGCCAGACGCTCGAGAGCCTTTACGAAGAAAGAGTGCCGCTGTATGAGAAGTATGCAGACATTGTGGTGAATGAGAGAGGGCATGCGCTGGAGGATATGGTGGTGCTGATCGTGTCCCGCCTTCATGACTGATCTCTGGAGAAGCCCGGAAAGGTGCCGGAAGACGGCCGATTCTCAAGAGATGGCTTCGAGTATTCGTGCGCAGACATCTTGAATTGTATGGAAAGATATGGTAATGTACTAACGTTGTGTTAATTTCCTGTGCTCAGGAACCGGCGCTCCTGTCACAATGCGTGTGACTGCCGTTCCTTAGTACCGGGAGAAGGAAGACCTTGGGCATGCGGCCCGGGGCGGAAAGAGGAGACTATGATCGCAAAGGAAAAGAAGGACGAAATCATCAAGGAGTACGGACGCAAGGCTGGAGATACCGGTTCACCGGAGGTTCAGATCGCGATTCTTACTGCAAGAATTACCGAGCTCACCGAGCACATGAAGAAGAACCCGAAGGATTATCATTCCAACAGAGGTCTTCTGAAGATGGTTGGTCAGAGAAGAGGCCTGCTGGATTACCTCAAGAAGACTGACCTTGAGAAGTATCGTGCCCTGATTGAGAAGCTCGGCATCAGAAAGTAATTTCATCTGAGAAATCGGAAGGCGGCGTACGGGCCGGGCTATTGCCGGTCCGGCGTCGCCTTGTTTATCTGAGGACGAAGGACCCTCGGGAAGGAAGAGAGAAAAGAAATGGCAGAGTACAAGGTAGAGAAGAAGGAAGGTTACACCACATATTCCATGGAGCTTGCAGGACGCACGCTTTCCGTGGATATCGGAAGAGTTGGCAAGCAGGCGAACGGCTGCGCATTCATGCACTACGGCGATACCACCGTTCTGTGCACGGCAACGGAGTCTGCAGCACCGCGTGACGGCGTGGATTTCTTCCCGCTGTCCGTAGAGTACAGTGAGAAATTTTACGCAATCGGAAAGATTCCGGGCGGCTTCAAGAAGAGAGAAGGAAAGGCCAGTGACAATGCGGTTCTGACGAGCCGCGTCATCGATCGTCCGATGCGTCCGCTGTTCCCGAAGGATATGCGCAATGATGTTACCCTGGAGTGCATGGTTATGAGCGTGGATCCGGATTGCCGTCCGGAGCTGGTTGCCATGATGGGTGCACCTCTTGCTACCACCATTTCGGATATTCCGTTTGCAGGTCCCTGCGCAACCACGCAGCTTGGCCTTGTGAACGGTCAGGTGATTGTGAACCCCAACCAGAAGGATTGGGATGAAGGCGATCTTCGTCTCACCGTAGCTTCTACGGCTGAGAAGGTGATCATGATTGAGGCCGGCGCCAATGAGATCCCTGAGGAAGAAATGATCCGCTACATCTATCAGGCAGATGCGGTCAACCAGGAGTTGATTGCGTTCTACACCTACATTCAGAAGGAGGTTGGCAAGCCGAAGCAGGAGTACGTTTCCGTAGCGGTTCCGGAGCAGATGTTTGAGGACATGAAGAAGATTGTTCCTCCGGAAGAGATGGAGACAGCCGTATTTACCGACGACAAGCAGACCCGTGAGAAGGCGGTTGCAGAGATCACCGAGAGACTGAAAGAGGCTTTCGCGGACAACGAGGCTTATCTTGCCCAGCTTGGCGATGCGGTATACCAGTATGAGAAGAAGACCGTTCGCAAGATGATTCTGAAGGATCACAAACGTCCGGACGGCCGTGAGCTGAATCAGATCCGTCCTCTGTTTGCAGAGGTTGGCCTGATTCCGAGAGTACACGGATCCGCGATGTTCACCAGAGGCCAGACACAGATCGTTGATGTCTGCACACTGGCTCCTCTGTCGGATGCACAGCGCGTAGAGGGACTGGATCCGAACGTAACCGAGAAGAGATACGTGCATCAGTATAATTTCCCGGCATATTCGGTCGGTGAAACCAAGGTTTCCAGAGGACCGGGACGCCGTGAGATCGGTCATGGTGCTCTTGCAGAGAGGGCTCTGCTTCCGGTGCTTCCTTCCGTGGAAGAGTTCCCGTATGCAATCCGCTGCGTATCCGAGACCATGGAATCCAACGGATCGACTTCCATGGCGAGCACCTGTGCTTCCTGCATGGCTCTGATGGATGCCGGTGTTCCGATTAAGAAGCAGGTAGCAGGTATCTCCTGCGGACTGGTAACCGGCGATACGGATGAAGATTTCGTTCTTCTTACCGATATTCAGGGCCTTGAGGACTTCTTCGGCGACATGGACTTCAAGGTAACCGGTACACATGACGGTATTACCGCAATCCAGATGGATATCAAGATCCATGGTCTGACAAGAGCCATTGTTGAGGGCGCCATCGCGCGCTGCAAGGAGGCCCGTGAGTTCATCATGAACGGAGTGATGAGCCAGGCAATTGCACAGCCTCGTCCGGAGGTTGGCAAGTATGCTCCGAAGATCGATATGATTCAGATCGATCCTGAGAGAATCGGTGATGTCGTCGGCCAGCGCGGCAAGACCATCAACGAGATCATCAAAAGAACCGGCTGCCAGATCGACATCGATGATGACGGAAGAGTTTCCATCTGCGGAACGGATGCGCAGGGCATGGCAGATGCCAAGAGAATGATCAGCATCATCACGACGGACTTCTATGAAGGACAGGTCCTGGAGGGTGTTGTTGTCTCCATTAAGGAGTTTGGCGCATTCCTTGAGTTTGCTCCCGGCAAAGAGGGCATGGTGCATATTTCCAAGATTGCACCCAGACGCATCGAGCATGTGGAGGATGTTCTGACGCTTGGCGATAAGGTTCGCGTCATCTGCCTCGGCAAGGATAAGCTTGGCCGTGTTTCCTTCTCCATCAAGGACGCTCCGAAGAACGAGCAGTAACGAATTTGAATAGAACCGGTCTTCTGCCGGGGGACTGCGCGCCGTGCGCAGCTTCCGGCGGGAGAGCCGGTCTTTTGTCCTGCACTTTTCGATGAACGGAGGGTGCAGGAATTTTTGTCAGAAAGGCTTTGAGAAATGAGAACAATTGCAGAAGAAATCGGACGCCGCAGGACCTTCGCCATCATTTCCCACCCGGACGCCGGTAAAACAACGCTGACGGAGAAATTCCTTCTCAACGGCGGAGCCATCCACCAGGCGGGCTCGGTCAAGGGAAAGGCAACGGCTAAGACAGCGGTTTCCGACTGGATGGAAATTGAGAAGAAGAGAGGAATTTCGGTCACCTCTTCCGTTCTTCAGTTTGAATATGATGGCTGCTGCATCAACATTCTGGATACGCCGGGGCATCAGGACTTCTCGGAGGATACCTATCGGACGCTGATGGCAGCGGATTCCGCCGTCATGGTAATCGACGGCTCCAAGGGTGTCGAGGCACAGACGAAGAAGCTCTTTAAGGTCTGCGCTATGCGTCACGTGCCGATTTTTACCTTTATCAATAAGATGGACCGGGATGCGAAGGATACCTTTGATCTTCTGGATGATATCGAGAAGAACCTCGGCGTGGAGACCTGCCCGGTGAACTGGCCGATTGGATCCGGTAAGGAATTTAAGGGAATTTATGACCGGAAAACCAACGAGGTGGTGCAGTATTTTGACACGCAGAAGGGAACCAAAGAGGGCCGTGAGGTGAAGGTTTCCCTGGATGACAAGGACACGGTCATCCGGGAGATCGGTGAGGACGCCTATGAGAAACTGACCGGGGAGATTGACCTTCTGGACGGCGCGGCGGCTGAATTTGATCTGGACAGGATCCGTGCGGGAGAGCTGACACCGGTCTTCTTCGGATCTGCACTGCAGAACTTCGGTGTGGAGATTTTCCTTCAGGCATTCCTGCAGATGGCACTTCCGCCGGTGGCAAGAGTGAGTGACGGCGAGCTGGTGGATCCTGTGGAAAACGGTTTTTCCGCGTTTGTATTCAAGATTCAGGCGAATATGAATAAGGCACACCGTGACCGTGTGGCCTTCATGCGCATCTGCTCCGGCAAGTACGAGGCGGGCATGGAGGTTCTCCATGTACAGAGCGGAAGGACGCAGCGGCTCTCGCAGCCGCAGCAGCTTCTTGCAAGCTCCAGAAAGGTTCTGGAGGAAGCCTATGCCGGGGATATCATGGGTGTGTTTGATCCGGGAATCTATTCCATTGGAGATACGCTCTGCCTGCCGGGCAAGCACTTTAAGTATGAGGGAATTCCGACGTTTGCACCGGAGCATTTTGCAAGAGTGCGGCAGGTCGACACGATGAAGCGTGATCAGTTCGTCAAGGGAATCCGGCAGATTGCGCAGGAGGGTGCGATTCAGGTGTTCCAGGAGTACAACACCGGTATGGAAGAGATCATCGCCGGCGTTGTCGGTGTTCTTCAGTTTGACGTTCTGGAGTTCCGGCTTAAGAATGAATACAACGTGGACATCCGTCTGGAGATGCTGCCGTATGAGAACATTCGCTGGATCACGAAGTGCGCTACGGACGTAAAGCAGATTGTCGGAACCACGGACATGAAGCTCGTCAAGGATATGAAGGATCAGCCGCTTCTCCTGTTTGTGAATGCATGGAGCCCGCAGATGGTTCTGGACCGCAACAAGGGACTGGAGCTGGAGGAATTCTCCAGAAATTAACAGGAGATACACAAGACCGGTGAAATCTGATATACTGATTTGTGTTTAGCACATCGTGATTGTGATGTGCAGGGAACGCCTGTTGCTGTCCGGGGAAAGGTCCGGACAGATATGATCTTGCAGATACAGCATGAAGGAGGATTACGATGGCAGAAAATGAAGTTCAGAAAAAACCTGGTGTCGAAGAAATCGGTACAGTCAGGATTGCTGATGATGTCGTGTCCACAATCATTGCCTATGCGGCAAAGGAGGTTGAGGGCGTAGCCGGGCTTGCCGGAAATGCCGGAGACGGATTCCTGAAGAAGGCTGGCATGAAGCGTCCGGCCATGGGTGTCAAGGTTGAGATGGAGAACGGCAACGTGAAGGCAGATCTGTCTCTGACCATGGAATACGGATATAACATTCCGGCGACCTGCAGCAAGGTTCAGACCAGAGTCCGGCAGGCCGTAGAGAGCATGACAGGGCTTCGCGTGGAAGATGTCAATGTGCGGATCGCAGGCATCCGGATTGCAGCAGAAGATGAGCAGTAAGACGCAGCACGAAAGGTTACGATGAAGAGAAGCAGTCAGCGCGAACAGATTTTCAAGATTTTGTTCCGAGCAGAATTTAATGAGGTCTCCGAAATGCCTCTTCAGGAGGCCATGTACTTTGAAAGCGGAGACATGGAATTTACGGAGAAGGACAAGAAGTATATTACAGAGAAGGTAAACGGGATTCTGGAACGCTGCCCGGAGATTGATGAGCAGCTTTCCGCCAGAATGCGGGGCTGGACTCTGGAGCGTGTAGGAAAGGTGGAGCTTGCCATCCTGCGGCTTGGCGTCTACGAGATCCTTTGGGATGACGAGGTGCCGGACGGCGTCGCAATTTCGGAGGCCGTGGAGCTTGCCAAGAAATTCGGCGCGGAGAATTCCGGTTCTTTTGTGAACGGTGTTCTTGCGGCGTTTGCCAGAAAGGATTGAGCCCGCAGAGTCACTGCGGCAGGAGAAGTTTAGATGGCAGCCGGAAATGTCTATTCGGTCGGGCAGGTGAATGCATATATTGCGCGTATGTTCTCCGAAGACTATCTGCTGCGCTCCATCACAGTCAGAGGAGAGGTGAGCAACTGTACTTATCATTCCTCCGGCCATATTTATTTCACATTGAAGGATGCCTCCGGTACGCTTTCCTGCATGATGTATGCAGGAAAGCGTCTTGGAGGCCTTTCTTTTCCCATGAAGGAGGGGGACGGAGTTGTTGTTTCGGGACAGATCCGTGCCTACGAGAAGCAGGGGAAATATCAGCTTTATGCGGAACGGATCATCCGCGACGGCGTGGGACTTCTGAACGAACGCTTTGAGCTTCTGAAAAAGAAGCTGGAAGAGATGGGGATGTTCTCCGAGGAGTATAAGCAGAAGATACCCCGGTATATCCGAAGGCTCGGTGTGGTTACCGCTCCGACGGGAGCTGCAGTACGTGACATCATTCAGATTGCACACAGACGCAATCCTTACGTGGAGATTCTCCTGTATCCCGTGCTGGTGCAGGGAGAGGGGGCTCCGCAGAGCATTGTGTCCGGAATTCGTGCGATGGACCGCGCCGGGGTGGATGTCATGATTGTCGGAAGAGGCGGAGGTTCTCTGGAGGACCTGTGGGCGTTTAATGAGGAGATCGTGGCGGAAGCTGTATTCGAGTGTCAGACGCCGGTGATTTCTGCGGTCGGTCACGAAGTGGATACGGTAATCACGGATTATGTGGCGGACCTTCGGGCTCCGACTCCGTCTGCAGCCGCAGAGCTTGCGGTCTTTGACTACAACCGGTTTGTGGCGGATCTTGGATCCTTCCGGGCAGGACTGCTGCAGAGCATGGTGGGAGCACTTGCCAGATACCGGGAGAAGGTGGCGGGCTGCAGAAGAGATCTGGAGCTGCGCTCTCCGGCCATGCGGCTTCAGACGCAGAAGATGGCGGCGGATCAGCTTCTTGGCAGATTGAATCAGAAAATGAAGGAGAGGCTGGAAGCAGACAGACGGAAGCTTGCCATCGGGGACAAGCTCACATATTCCATGGAAACCATGCTTCGGGAAAGACAGCATGAGCTGCAGCTTCTTGCGGGGGAGATGGAGAAGAATTCGCCTCTTGCAAGGCTTGCCGGCGGATACGGCTTTGTGACAGGAAGTGACGGGAGAAATGTCACCTCGGTCCGGCAGCTCCGAAAAGGTGAGGAGATTACGCTGCGAGTCCGGGACGGAGCCGCCAGAGCAGAGATCCGGGAGATTTTTTCCGCGGATTTTCCGGCAGGTTCCTTCGGGAAAAAATCGCAGAAGAACGAGATCCGGGAAAAAGAGTGCCGGGAAAAAGAGCGCCGGAACGGGGACTGAGAAAAGGACAGGAGGATTGCAGCGTTGGAACAGAATCAGTATGTGAATGAAAACGGAGAAGAGCTTTCCATCGAAGATGCCTTCGGCCGGATCCGGGAGCTTCTTGGCGAGATGGAGCAGGAGGATGCACCGCTTGAGAAAACCTTTGAGAATTACGAAAAGGGAATCGGTCTTCTCCGATACTGCAGTGAGAAGATTGACCTTGTGGAGAAGAAGGTGCAGAAGCTGAATGCCGATGGAACCACAGAGAGCTTCGAATAGATGTCAGAGGAACCTGCAGCGGGTTCCTGATTTTACAGATACAGAGAATGGAGAAGTATCAGGAGGGCCGGAATGACAGAACAGGAATTTCAGGTAGAGCTGGAGAAAAGGGTACAGAATACCGAAGAGGTGATCCGCCGCTATCTTCCCGCAGAGGAAGGCTATGCGCGCAGAGTCATGGAGGCGATGAATTACTCCGTGCTGGCAGGCGGAAAGCGCCTGCGTCCCCTCTTCCTTGCAGAGACCGCAGCCATGTATGGTGCAAGATGCGAGCTCGCGGAACCGTTTATGGCGGCGCTGGAAATGATTCACACCTATTCGCTGGTGCACGATGATCTGCCGGCGATGGACAATGATGAGTACCGCAGAGGGCGGAAGACGACCTGGGCAGAATACGGAGAGGGCATGGCAGTCATCGCCGGAGATGGGCTCCTGAATTATGCTTATGAAACGGCACTTTCTGCCTATGACGCCGCAGCCGGCGAAGAAGAAAAGGATCGCGTGATGGAGGCACTTCGCATTCTTGCGCGCAATGCGGGAATTTACGGAATGGTAGGCGGTCAGTGCGCGGATATCATGACAGACCTCGACAGCGCATCGCTTACACCGGAGCTTCTGAATTACATTCATAAGAAGAAAACTGCCTGTATGATCGAATCCGGCTTCCAGATCGGAGCGGTTCTTGCAGGAGCGCCGAAGGAGGATATCGAGGCACTGGGCAGCATTGCGGAGGACATCGGGCTTGCCTTCCAGATTCAGGATGACATTCTGGATGTGACAGGGGATCAGAGGGAGCTTGGAAAGAGCATCGGGAAAGATGCTCTGGAGGGAAAGGCCACGTATGTTTCCATGAATGGACTGGAGGCAGCTGCAGAAAAGGTTCGGGAGCTGACCGGACATGCGCTTTCTGCCATGGACGGACTTTCCGGAGAGAACGAATTTCTGAAGAACCTTGTGGAACACCTGATGACGAGAACGAAGTAAAAGGGGATATCGTGAGCAATTATCTGGATCAAATCAATCATACGGGAGATATCAAACAGATTCCGCAGAAGGCATATCCTGAGCTTGCGGAAGAAATCCGGAAGTTTCTGATCGAAAAGGTCAGTGTGACGGGAGGCCATCTTGCGAGTAACCTTGGAACCGTAGAGCTGACGATGGGGATTCATCTGGCCCTGGATCTTCCGGAAGATAAGATTATCTGGGACGTGGGACATCAGTCCTACACGCATAAAATTCTGACAGGACGCAAGGCGGGCTTTGATACGCTGCGCCAGTTCGGAGGCATGGCGGGCTTTCCCAGACGAAGAGAGAGTGACTGCGATGCTTTTGACGCAGGTCATGCGTCCACGTCCATCTCGGCGGGGCTTGGCTATGTCAAGGCAAGAGATCTTCGAGGAGAGCATTATACGGTGGTATCCGTGATCGGAGACGGTGCGCTGACAGGAGGTCTTGCCTATGAAGGCTTGAACAATGCGGCCCGGCTGGATACGAATTTTATCATCGTTCTGAACGACAACAACCGTTCGATTTCCGAGAACGTGGGAGGAATGTCCAAGTATCTGGAGAGAATCCGCACCTCGAATTCGTATCTGGATCTTCGTGACAAGGTGTACTATTCCCTGCGCGACAAGAATCCGGAGGTTGTGGAGAAGATCCGCAGAACCAAGAATAAGATCAAATCCGTCTTCCTTCCCGGTATGCTGTTCGAGAATCTGGGCATCACGTATCTGGGACCCATTGACGGGATGGACACAAATGCCGTGCGGGCAGCCATCGAACAGGCGAAGCACATCCGCAAGGCGGTCGTGGTACATGTCATTACCAACAAGGGAGAGGGATATCTTCCTGCGGAGCATCATCCTGCAAGGTTCCACGGAACTGCACCGTTTGAAATTGAATCCGGACTTCTGAAGAAGGCGACCAAGGTCAGCTATACTGATATTTTCTCTACCGTCATGATCAAGATGGGACAAAGAGATGAAAAGGTGGTGGCGATTACGGCAGCAATGGCGGACGGAACGGGGCTGAAGCGCTTCCATAACATTTATCCGCACCGGTTCTTTGATGTCGGAATTGCGGAGGAGCATGCCGTAACCTTTGCGGCAGGCCTTGCTGCGGGCGGAATGAAGCCGGTGGTGGCTGTTTATTCCACGTTCCTGCAGCGTGCGTACGATGAAATCTATCACGATGTCTGTATGCAGGATCTGCCGGTGGTCTTCTGCGTGGACCGCGCGGGACTCGTCGGCGCGGACGGAGAGACGCATCAGGGCGTTCAGGATCTGTCCTATCTGTCTTCGATTCCGAATATGACGGTGACTGCACCGAAGAACAAGTGGGAGCTGTCGGACCTCATCAAGTTTGCTCTGAAATACGGACATCCCATTGCGATCCGCTATCCCAGAGGCGAGGTGTATGACGGACTGGAAGAGATTCGTGAGCCGATTGTTTACGGCAAATCGGAAATGATCTGTCATGGAACGGGAGGAAAGAAGAACGGCGTTCTTCTGTTTGCGGTTGGCAGCATGGTGGAGACCGCGGTTCTTGTCCGGGAAATCCTTCTTCAGGAGAAGGGTATCGATGCTACGGTTGTCAATGCCCGTTTTGCACAGCCCTTTGATGCGGAGATGCTGGACCGCGAGCTTTCGGAGCATCGCCTTCTGGTAACGATGGAAGAAAATGTCCGGAGCGGAGGCTTTGGAGAGCATGTGGAGTCCTGGGTGAGTGAGCACCATCCGGGACAGGAGGTCCTGTGCATCAGTGTGCCGGATGCATATGTTGAGCACGGCGCAGTTCCGGTGCTGAAGAAGATGCTGGGACTGGATCCGGAGAGCATCGCAGAGAAGATTGCGGCAGCCGTTTCGGAGGATTTGGAGCAGTAAATGGCAAAGAAAAGACTGGATGTCATATTGACGGAGGGCGGCTATGCACCCTCCCGTGAGAAAGCAAAAATAATGCTGATGTCCGGCATTGTTTATGTCAACGGTGAGAAAGAGGACAAGCCGGGGACCATGTTCAATCCGGAGGAGATTCACATTGAAGTTCGCGGAGAGACCCTCCGCTACGTAAGCCGCGGCGGACTGAAGCTGGAAAAGGCGCTTGCGGTCTTCCCGATTGACCTCAAAGGGAAGATCTGCATGGACATCGGAGCATCGACAGGCGGATTTACCGATTGTATGCTTCAGAACGGAGCCGCAGCGGTCTATTCCATTGATGTGGGCTATGGGCAGCTGGACTGGAAGCTTCGCAGCGATCCGCGTGTGACCTGTATGGAGAAAACGAATTTCCGTTATCTGAAGCCGGAGGAGCTTCCGGGGACGCCGGATTTTGCTTCCTGTGACGTTTCGTTTATCTCCCTGTCAAAAATTCTTCCTGCCGCCTCCGAAATTCTTCCGGAGAAGGCACAGATGGTATGCCTGATCAAGCCTCAGTTTGAGGCAGGCCGGGAGAAGGTCGGGAAAAAGGGCGTCGTGCGGGATCCTGCGGTTCACCGTGAAGTGATCGAGGCTGCCATCGGCTATGCCGGGGAGAGCGGCTTCCGGCTTCTGGGACTTGATTTTTCCCCGATCCGGGGCCCGGAGGGAAATATCGAATACCTGATGTATCTGGAAAAAGGCACTCCGTCTGATGGGGACCTTTCGAAGCAGATTGCGGCGCTTGTTGTGCGGTCACATGCTGCTTTTGCGCAGAATGAGGAGCAGAATGCGGAAGTTTGAGATCATAACGAATACGACAAAGGATCCGGACCGTTCCTTTGAAAAAGAGGTGGGGAGCTTTCTTTCCGGACATGGCGCGGAATGGGTGACCGAACGAACCGAAGGCTTTGAGCCGGACTGTCTGCTGGTCCTTGGCGGGGACGGCACGGTGCTTCGCGCCGCAGCCGACAACAGAGACCGCAATCTCCCGATTCTCGGAATCAATCTCGGAACGCTCGGATATCTTGCGGAAACGGAAAAGAGCAACTGGAAGGAAGCGGTTCTGCAGCTGATGGACGGCTGCTATGCCGTGGAAAAGCGCATGATGATTGCGGGACATCTCAAGGGCAGGGACTTTCACTGTGATGCGCTGAATGACATTGTCATTGCGCGCTCCGGGATGCTCCGGATTATGAATTATGATGTCTACGTCAACGGAAAGTTTCTCAACACCTATCACGCAGATGGCATGATCGTCTGTACGCCGACGGGCTCTACTGCCTACAACCTTTCAGCCGGGGGTCCTATCGTGGAGCCGGCTGCCGAAATGATTGTCCTGACGCCGATCTGTCCGCATCAGATTAACATCCGATCCATTGTTCTCTCTGCAAAGGACACGATCGAGATTGTTCCTGTGACAGGGCGAAGCGGCGGCAGCCTGGAGGCGGAAGCCTATTTTGACGGAAACGAAAGAGTGGAGCTTCATCAGGGGGACCGGTTTGTGATTCAGCAGTCCGAAAAGACAACACGGCTGATTCAGCTGGAGAGAAGGAGCTTTCTGGAAACTCTGCACAGGAAGCTCAACAAATAGCGGCAATGGGAGAGATACCATGACGGAGAGAAAAACAAGGCTTGCAAGAATTCTTGAGATCATCGAGGAGCAGGACATCGGTACGCAGGAGGACCTTGCAAAGGCCCTTCGCAGGGAAGGCTTTGACGTGACGCAGGCGACCGTATCCCGTGACATCAGACAGCTCCGGCTGGAGAAGAGCAGGACTCCCGACGGCGGACAGAAATACGTTGCCCCGAAGGACGATGCCGCACTTCTTGTCGGAAAGTTCAGCCGTGTGATGAAGGACGGCCTGGTCTCGATGGATCAGGCACAGAACATTCTGGTGATCAAGACGGTGTCCGGCATGGCGATGGCGGTCGCGGCGGCACTCGATCATCTGCAGTTTCCGGAGATTGTCGGATGCATCGCGGGAGATGACACGATTATGGTGGCAGTCCGGACGGTAAATGACACGGTGCTTCTTATGGAGAAAATCCGCCGGCTGATTCAGTAAGGAAAGGAAGAGGGCGCTGCATGCTGCTGGGACTTCATGTGAAAAATCTGGCACTCATCGAAGAGGAAGAGATTTCCTTTGAGGATGGACTGAACATTCTGACCGGTGAAACCGGAGCCGGAAAGTCCATCCTTCTTGGCTCCGTCAATCTTGCACTCGGTGCGAAGGCGGATAAGAGTCTGATCCGGACCGGGTCGGATTTTGCGCTTGTGGAGCTTCTTTTTCGTATTGACAATGAACGCCAGAGAGAGAAGCTGAAGGCAATGGATATCGAGCCGGATGAGGACGGAACCGTGCTCATCAAGCGGAAGATCTATCCCGGAAGAACGCAGTGCAGTGTCTGCGGAGAGACTGTGACCACACATGAGCTGCGGGAGCTCTCCGAGCTTTGGATCGATGTTTACGGGCAGAGGGAGAACCAGAGGCTCCTTCGAAGGGAAGCACAGCTCCAGGTGCTCGATGAGTACGCGGGGGAAAAGGCCGCAGAGCTTCTGCCTGAGGTGAGAGCTCTGTATCGTGATTTTCGAGGAAAGGAAGAGACGGCCGCACAGGAGGATCTCGATCCTGCGGCAAGAGCCCGGGAGACGGACCTTCTGACCTATGAGGTAAATGAAATTGAGAGCGCGCAGCTTCGAAGGAAAGAAGACGAGGAGCTGGAGAGCAGATACCGGACCCTGTCGTCCTTCCGCAGAATCGATGAGGCACTGCAGAACGCGGAGGGCCTTCTGCAGGAGGGAGAAGAGAGTGCGGCGGAGCAGGTCGGCCGCGCAGTGAGGGCACTTTCCAGGATTCAGGGAATTGATCCGGAGCTGGATGAGGTCATTGCCCAGACCTGTGAGGTGGATGCTCTTCTTTCGGATGCGGCAAGAGCCATTTCGGATTATCATGCCGGGCTCTCCTTTGATCCGCAGGAATTTGCGGCGCTGGAGGAGCGGCTGGATCTGATCAACCACTTAAAGGATAAGTACGGCGGATCGCTGGAGAGCATTGAGGCTGCCCTGAAACAGAAGAGGAAGCGTCTGGAGGAGCTTTCCGATTACGAGGCGCTCCGGAAGAGACAGCTTCTGGAGGCACAGCAGGCGAAGGACGCGCTGCTTGCGGCCTGCAGGAGGCTGACAGAGCTCCGGACAAAAGCGGCGAAGGAATTCCAGGAGAAAATGAAGCGGGAGCTTCTGGAGCTGAATTTCAATCAGGTGGATTTCCGGGCAGAGATCACAAGCAGGGAAGAGCAGCTCTCCGGAAACGGTTGTGACAGCGTTGTTTTCTACATATCCATGAATCCGGGGGAGCCGGTGCGGCCTCTGGATGCCATCGCATCGGGCGGTGAGCTCTCCAGAATCATGCTTGCGCTCAAGACGGTTTTTGCCGGGAAGGATGACATTCATACGCTGATCTTCGATGAAATCGACAGCGGAATCAGCGGACAGACTGCCTGGAAGGTGGCGCAGAAGCTGGGGCGTCTGTCGGCGGACCATCAGATTCTGTGCATCACACATCTGCCGCAGATTGCCTCGATGGAGGAGAAGCATTTTCTCATCGAAAAAACGGCGGAAAACGGACGGACAACGACACACATCCGCGCACTGGATGAGGAAGAGAGCTGCCGTGAGCTGGCCCGGATGATGGGCGGGGAACGGCTCACGGAGACGACTCTGCAAAGCGCCCGGGAAATGAAGGAGATGGCCCGTGAAGCAAGACAAAGACGATAGAGAGCTGCAGGAGCAGTTTCACCGGATGGTGAAGGAATCCCTGTTCGTTTCGGCGGATGAGATCCCGAGAATTGATCTGTATATGGATCAGGTTCTGACCTTTATGGAGGAGCATCTCAAGGAGAGCACAAGGGATCCGGAGCACGACAAAATTCTGACGAAGACCATGATCAACAATTATGTGAAGAACGACGTTCTGATTCCGCCGGTTCGCAAGAAATACGGCATGGATCACATGATTCTTCTTCTGATGGTCTATTATCTGAAAAGCTATCTTTCCATCGGGGACATCGGGCAGGTCCTGAAGCCCCTGCAGGAACGGTACGCCGGAAACGGTGCAGGAAAGGGAGACGAGCTTTCCCTGGAAATGATTTACCGGACGGTCTATGAGAATCTCGGGGATGAGCTGGAGGCGGTTCGAACCGATGCCGACCGGCAGTTTGAACGGGCACGAAAGGCCTTTCCGGATGCGGAAGGAGAGGATGCGGCCGTGCTCCGGAAGTTTGCACTGATTGCAAGAATGAGTACGGAAATCTATCTGAAGAAGCTGTTTATTGAGCGGCTTCTGGACGATGAGACACAGGACAGATAAAAGAGAAATATGAGTATTTACGATACCTTAAACAAAGAGCAGAGGGATGCCTGCTTTCACACGGAGGGCCCGGTGCTGATTCTTGCAGGAGCAGGAAGCGGCAAAACAAGAGTGATTACCCACCGGATTTCCTACCTGATGGAGGAATGCGGCGTAAATCCCTGGAATATACTGGCGATCACCTTCACCAACAAGGCGGCCGGCGAGATGCGGGAGCGTGTGGACAAGCTGATCGGCTTTGGCGCAGAGAGCGTCTGGATTTCTACCTTTCACTCGATGTGCGTGCGTATCCTGCGAAGACATATTGATCAGATCGGATACGACAGTAATTTTACCATCTATGATACGGACGATCAGAAGACACTGATCCGCCAGATCTGCCGGAGAATGAACATCGACACCAAGCAGCTCCGGGAGCGTTCCATCATGGCGGCGATTTCGCAGGCGAAAAATGATCTGCAGAATGCACATCGTTTTCAGGAAACGCATACCTCCAGTTTCCAGGAAGAGAGGATCGGAGAGGTATATGCGGAGTATGAAAAGGAGCTTGTCTCCAATAACGCACTGGATTTTGACGATCTTCTGATGAAGACAGTGGAGCTGTTTTCTGCCAGAGAGGATGTTCTCCGGAATTATCAGGACCGGTTCCGTTACATCATGGTGGATGAGTACCAGGATACCAACAAGGCACAGTTCGAAATTGTGCGGATGCTGGCAGCAGGCTCCCGAAATCTCTGCGTCGTGGGAGACGACGATCAGTCGATTTACAAATTTCGCGGAGCGGATATCCGGAATATTCTGGATTTTGAGAAGGTCTATCCGGATGCCTATGTGGTTCGGCTGGAGCAGAATTACCGGTCGACGCAGAATATTCTGGACGCAGCCAATGCGGTGATTGCGCACAACACCTCCCGCAAGGAGAAAAAGCTCTGGACCGATCACGGCGAGGGCAGCAGGATTCATTTTCGCCAGTTTGCGAGCGGTACAGACGAAGCGTCCTTTATTGCGGAGGATATCGGAAGAAGGCTTCGCAGGGATCGAAGACTTTCCAACAAGGACTTTGCCATCCTGTACCGGACCAATGCCCAGTCGCGTCTTCTGGAAGATAAGCTTGTCATGGAAGGCATTCCCTACAACATCGTCGGCGGACATAATTTCTATGACCGCATGGAGGTGCGGGATATCCTCGGTTATCTTCGAACCATTGACAACGGAAGGGATGACATCAGCACGCAGCGGATCATCAACATTCCAAAGCGCGGCATCGGGAAAACAACGATCGACCGTGCGGCTGCTGCGGCAAACGAGCAGGGCATCAGCTTCTATCAGGTTCTGGAGAGTATCGGGGAGTATCCGGAGCTTGCACGGGCGAAGAACAAGATCGAACCGTTTACGGAGCTGATCGATTCCCTTCGGGAATATGCAAGGGACCACTCCGTGGAAGAACTCATCAAGAAAATCGTGGATGAGACGGAGTACGAAGATTATCTGGAGGACTACGAGGAAGAAACCGCGAGCGACCGCATCGCAAACGTGGACGAGCTGATCAGTAAGGCGGCCTCCTACGAGGAACAGGCAAGAGAAAGCGCTGATTCGGACGGACCGTCCCTGTCAGGCTTTCTTGAGGACGTATCGCTTGTTGCAGACATTGATCAGGTCGGCGAAAATGACGACCGCGTGCTTCTCATGACACTGCATTCCGCAAAGGGACTTGAATTCCCCTGCGTATATCTTGCGGGAATGGAGGACGGTATTTTCCCAAGCTTTCAGTCGATCCAGTCGGACGATCCGGATGCATTGGAGGAGGAGAGGCGGCTTGCCTACGTCGGCATCACGCGTGCGAGAGATGAGCTGACCATTACGAGTGCAAGAGGACGCATGCTCCGCGGAGAGATGCAGTACAATCCGGTCAGCCGGTTTGTTCTGGAGATCCCGGAGAAGCTGATGGATGAATCGGCGAGATTCGGAGGAGGCTCATCCCTTCGCAGCGAAGAGGATGATTCTGCGGATGAGATGCCGTGGAATACTGGGAGCACCTGGGGAGCGGGAAGCGTCAAATCGGGAGCGATGCGATCCGAAACGCTGCAGCAGGCGCCTCGTATCGGAGGCGTTTCCGGGATAGGATCCGGAAGAAGCGCAGATGGACGGCTCCGTGCAACCTATGTGCGGCCGCACACGACCCCCGATAAGAAGCCGTTTCTTGCAGGAAAAACCGGGCTGGACAGCCTGAGCAAGGGAATGCCTGCGGGCGGAAAGCCGGATTATGAAGTCGGTGACCGTGTGGAGCACATCAAATACGGACCGGGAACGGTGGAGATGCTGGAGAAGGGACCGAGAGACTATAAGGTGAAGGTTAATTTTGACAGCGCAGGTCCCAAGATTATGTATGCAGCGTTTGCAAAGCTGCAGAAAATTTAATGAGCAGAAAGCTTTGATGGCTGGAAGCTTTATTGAGCGGAAGCTTTGAGGGTTGGAAGTTTTATTGAGCGGAAGCAGAGTAAAAGGAGGATACCGGTATGGAAAAGCACAGTGATCTTTGGAAAGTCATTCGGACAGTTTTTCTTGTGGTTGGAGCCATTGTTGTCATTGGCGGCATTGTGTATGCCGTGCTGAAGTTCCTCGAGCCAAAGGAAGACGATGAGTATTCCTTCCTTCGGCCGAACGATGACGAGGACGATGAGGAAGACTATCAGGATGATCCGGACATCGCCGAAGAATTTGACGAGGAGCAGTAAGGTACATGAGAAAAGGCGACATCATTGAGGGCGTTGTGGAGACGCTCCGCTTTCCCAACAAAGGCGTTTTTCATCAGGATGAGACAGAAATTACCGTCAAAAATACCATCCCGGGACAGAAGGTTCGTGCCCGCATTACGAAGAAGCACAGTCAGAGAGCCGAGGGCTGTCTTCTGGAGGTTCTGGAGCCTTCACCGGCGGAGATCCTGCCCGAATGTCCGCGCTTTGGTTCCTGCGGCGGATGCCTCTACCTGAACCTTCCGGAGAGGGAAGAGCTTGCCTTGAAGGAGGAGCAGATCCGAAAGCTTCTTCGGAGTGCAGATCCGGATGCGGACACCTGGTTTGAGGGGATTCTGGAGAGTCCTGTAACGGAAGGCTACCGCAACAAGATGGAGCTGACCTTTGGTGACGAAGTCAAGGATGGCCCCATGACGCTTGGCATGCATAAGCGTGGGTCATTTTATGATGTCACGGATGCCGACGAATGCCGCATAGTGGATTCGGATTTCCGTGAAATCATTCACAGAACAAAGGTGTACTTCGCCGCAGCCGGGGTACCGTTCTATCATAGAATGCGCCGGGAGGGATACCTCCGGCATCTGCTGATTAGGAAGGGCATGAAGACCGGGGAAATCCTGGTGGATCTTGTCACAACGACGCAGATGGACTGCCTGCCCGAAGGCCGGGAAGCAGGGCGGAAACTGGAACCAGAGGAGAAGGGGACGGAAGCGATTCTTCTGGATGGATTTCGGCAGACTCTTCTGGAGGGTGAATATCAAGGCAGAATTGCCGGGATCCTGCATACGCACAACGATTCCGTGGCGGATGTTGTGGAGGATCAGGGAACCGATGTTCTGTATGGAAAGGACAGCTTCGAGGAGGAGTTGCTTGGGCTGAAGTTTACGGTCACGCCGTTTTCCTTCTTCCAGACAAACAGCTTCGGAGCAGAGCTTTTGTATGAAACGGCAAGGAAAATGATCACCGGGGCAATGCAGAACCCGGAGAAGGCCCCGGAAGCTTCCTGTGATGCTCCTTCGGTCACGTCCGAAAAGCCGGTGGTGTTCGATCTCTACTGCGGAACGGGAACGATCTCGCAGCTGATTGCACCGGTGGCTTCCAAAGTAATCGGTGTTGAAATTGTGGAAGAAGCCGTAGAAGCCGCAAAGGAAAACGCCATCCGCAATCAGACTCCCAACTGCGAATTTATCGCGGGAGATGTCCTGAAGGTCATTGATACCATTGAAGAAAAGCCGGATTTCATCATTCTGGATCCGCCGAGAGACGGCGTACATCCCAAGGCTCTCCCGAAGATCCTTGCGTATGGTGTGGAGAATATTCTCTACATCTCCTGCAAGCCCACAAGTCTCGCAAGAGATCTTCCGCTGATGCGGGAGCAGGGCTATGTTCCGGTGCGGGGGATCAGCGTCAATCAGTTCCCGAAAACGGCAAACGTCGAGACAATCGTCCTGATGTCACGCGTTAGCAATGAGCCACGAACAGACCGAGCATAAGGTGCTGTGGGAGCTTGCTCACAGAGGCACCATTATGCGATGGGCTGTATGCGGCGAATGCCGCGGATAAGCGTAGGAAGCTTTGCTTCCGTAGAGCATCCGGCGTGGCGTAAAATTAAAAACATAGATTCCGGGGTTTTTCGGAAGTTGACGGAATGGCCTGGCAGAGATGTTCTCAGCGATGGGACGCATCTGACCGGGGCGAAATCATCCCTGTGGAAGAAAAGAGCAAGATAGAGATGCATTCGGCCGGCGGAAATAATCTTTGTGGAGCAAAAGAGCAAGATAGAGATGCATCCGGGCGGCAGAAATCATCCCTGTGGAGCAAAAGAGCAAGATAGAGATGCATCCGACCGGCGGAAATCATCCCTGTGGAGCAAAAGAGCAAGATAGGGATGAATCCAGGCGGGGCAAAGTAATCCCTGTGGTGAAAAAGAGCAGGGTAGGGATGAATCCGGCCTGGGCAAAGTAATCCCTGTGGTGCAGAAAAGCAAGATAGATAATATGAAGAGACCTCACATTTGTAGCATCGCGGATTCGCCACTACACTATGTTTGATCCAACCATAGTAAGATGGTTTACCACATACAAATGAAGGTTATCAATGAATATAATAAATACAGATGATCATTGTGAGAATTAGAAAGATAAAGAAATCGAAATTGCAGCAGAGTGGCCTTGTTCGCAAAGCGGTTGGTTTTTATCGTATCCCAATCGGCAAGCCGGATGATCTCTGCCGTACCGTTCTCAAAATCAAATGAAATCTCGCCCCATTCGCCGTCGCAGTCTGCTTGGTATTCGTAGATTGCGGCGGCGATTTTCTTTTTGCGCTTCCCCTGATTACTCCTCAAAGCATGTATAGGTATATTTACCTATAACTGTTCAGGAAAAGTCTGCTTGGAGTTTTCAGAGAGAGTGCCCGCGTGTGCCCATTTTGGCACAGCAAACATTGTGCCAAAGTGCGAGATGAGTAGCCTTGTTCGCCGAAACTTAAAACGTCAGACAAATATGTCTTGACGAAGTCCGCCGCTTTCTGTTATGTTTGGTATATAAACCAGATGTCGAATCGTAGAAGGATTTTATCTGGAATTTCAAGAGACAGAGGTGTGGTCCGATGGCGACAAGATTAA
>ERZ857629.79-NODE-79-length-145555-cov-8.570454_pt1 | contig 145555 bp, 142 predicted proteins | sample MGYA00519700_ERZ857629 | MGnify/ENA primary metagenome ERZ857629 (study PRJEB31778, sample SAMEA3449351) | human gut metagenome | biome: human gut; feature: human-associated habitat; material: faeces | place: United Kingdom | collected 2010/2012 ... | reverse complement strand
TGTTGGGTGTGGACCTCTCTTTACGAGCGTCCACCCCAACATTTATTTTAGAGCCGTTTTTTTATGTTTTCTGCAAAGCAGACCTGAATTATGCCTTCTTTGCGTTCTTCTTTGCCAGAACCTGTACGCCCTGAACAACAAGGATAACAGCCAGAACAACAAGACCGATGGACCAGATCATCTGGAACCAGTCGCCCCATGCAGCGCCAGCGGAAGCAATGAGGTTGATCTTATTGATAATGGTGGTAACAAGAGCGGTAAGAGTTGCGGCAAGCATGAAGATCATGGGGAAGATAAACATACCGTTCTTCTTGCCGATGTTGCCCAGCCATGCAGCAACAGCCAGCATAGCAAGACCTGCAAGCAGCTGGTTGGCAGCACCGAAAACGCCCCAGATCTGGCTCAGACCCATGAAGCCCATGCCGCAGCCGATAACGACCATAATACCGGTGGAAACAACGGGGTTGGAGAAGAACTTTGCCGCGCCGGTCAGCTCGTCGCGGGTCTTTCCTTCGGGAATGAAGAGCTCAGCAAACATGTAGCGAGCAAGACGCGTGCCGGAGTCGAGAGAGGTCAGAGCAAAGACGGAAACAGCGAGAGTGAGGAGAGTGTATACGGTATCGTATACGGGGTTGGAGAAGTCTGCAACACCGCCGAGCATATTTGCGACCATGGTTGCAACACCGCCTGCAAAAATGGTGGGAGGTGCGGAAAGAAGGAACTTGTCGCCGCCGCCGATGTTGGTTTCTTTGAAGACAACACCGACTGCAATGATGGAGATGATCGCCAGAGCGGACTCAATGATCATTGCGCCGTAGCCGATGACCTGTGCGTCCTTCTCGGAGTTGAGCTGCTTGGAGGTTGTACCGGAACCGATAAGGGAGTGGAAGCCGGAAACAGCGCCGCAGGCAACTGTGATGAACAGTGTCGGGAAGAGAGATGCATTGCCGTTGATGCCGGACCAGCCGGTGAATGCGGGCAGGTCAACCTTTGCGCCGGAGCCGATGATACCGACGAACGCGATGATCATCATACCGTAAAGCAGGAAGGAGGACAGATAGTCGCGGGGCTGGAGCAGAATCCAGACAGGCAGCAGAGATGCGGCCATGACGTAAACTGCTATGAAGATGACCCATGCGGTACGGCTTGCGTTGACACCGACGTTAAGACCGGCGATAACGATAGCTATGATACCGACAATACCTACGATCGTTGCGGGACCGACAGGAGCATTCTTGCGGTACACGAAGTAACCGAAGATGAATGCGATAACGATGAACAGAAGAGAGGTGGTTGCGGTGGAAGCGTTGCCGCTTACGTTTGCACGACCGACAGTGATGAAGGGCAGTGCAGGCTCACCCTCTTTTGCAACAGATACGAAAGTACCTGCAACAACAGCGGTGAAGGAAGCGATAACCAGAATGAGAACGAGCAGTGCAAAGATGGTGAACAGGCGCTGTGCCTTAACACCCATCTCGTCCTTGATGACTTCGCCGATGGAACCGCCGTTGTGGCGGATGGAGGCGAACAAAGCACCAAAGTCATGCATTGCGCCGAAGAAGATACCGCCGATAACGACCCACAGGAACACGGGAACCCAGCCGAAGATTGCGGCCTGGATAGGTCCGTTGATGGGGCCTGCACCGGCAATGGATGAGAAATGGTGACCCATCAGAACGGCGGGGTTTGCAGGAACAAAGTCTGTGCCGTCGTAGCTGGTGTGTGCGGGGGTCTCCCTGTTAGGATCTACACCCCATGTTTTTGCCAGCCAGCCGCCGTAAAAGACGTAGCCGAGTGCCAGCAGAACAATTGCGATGAGAAGGATAACTATTGCGCTCACACTTTTCACTCCTTGATATGAAAAATTTTATTACCACTTGCAGACCTTTTACTTGTTGGCTGCAAATAGTTTACTGAAATAATCGGTCAACTCGTGACCGGCCCTGTTTGCGTAGGCTTTCTGCGCCGAGATATCCGCCGCCGCCGTTTTAAGCTCCGTAAAGCCGTGGAGAGAAAATTTGTAGCTTTTGCTGAATTTTTTTCCCTGTATGTATTTCGCGGTTTCTTTATCAAAGGAATCCGCCACAAAAATAACTTTTATGTTAGTATACTGATGCTCCTTATGCGGTCTGACCCTCGGCAGCCCTTCCTTGAGGGCATAGTCAAGACACATATCGACGGTTTCTTTGTCAAATGACCTGTCAGAGAAAATATAAGCAAATTCATTGGTTTCATTTGCCCACACCGTGATCTTCTTTGTAAGCCAGTACTTCTCCGCCCTTGAAAAATAATCGGCTCTGAAAGCAAGCGGAAGATCGCCTGCGTCATTTTCAGAAATTATATTATAGTAGGCGGTGAAAGAGTCCTCAAGCACTTTCATAAAACCTTCTCTATCCATCTGTGCTGCCGTTCCCTTTCAAAAAAATGAACATTCTGTGACTATGAATAATATAACTCATCTCTATTGAAATTTCAATAGTCAAATTAACAGATTTTTTAAAATTCTTGTCGGATTTGCACAGCGAACCAGTAATATTCAACGAAAAATAAACATATTCGAAAAAAATGTCATTTTAACCCCCGCGGCAGTTAACAATTTATTCATAGAATATGTGGTTTACAGTTTAAAAAATTCGTAGTATCATATACTCGATTATTTATACGGACAGCGGCGGTATACGGAGGATAGAAATGAATTACAGACTTTGCGTTCCCTGCCTGCTCGGACTTGAAGCTCTTATTGCGGATGAACTGAAGCGAATGGGAGCTGAAAATGTTGCTTCCGAGAATGGCAGGGTTTATTTTAGCGGCGACGAAAGCTTGATTGCGAGAGCTAATATCAATCTCCGCGTAGGTGAACGCATACTGCTTGAATTGGGAAAGTTCGACGCGTTCACCTTCGATGAGCTTTTTGAAAAGACAAAAGCGCTCCCGTGGGAATCAATCATCCCGCGCGACGCCGCTTTTCCCGTCAAGGGGCACAGTCTCAACTCAAAACTTTTTTCCGTCAGTGATTGTCAGAAAATAATAAAAAAAGCCGTCGCGGAAAGGCTGAAAAGCGTTTACGGAATCGAATGGTTTCCGGAGACCGGCGAACTTTATCAGATCCAGTTTGCAATAATGAAGGACAGCGTATCCATGTGCATCGACACCACGGGCGACGGCCTTCACAAGCGCGGATATCGCCCCGCCCATAATGCCGCTCCGCTGAAAGAGACGATGGCCGCAGCAATGGTCAAGCTTTCCCGTTACAGAGGCAGGGATGATTTTTGCGATCCGTTCTGCGGCAGCGGCACGATCCCGATAGAAGCCGCGCTCATAGCAAAAAACCGTGCGCCGGGACTTTACCGCAGGTTCTCCGCCTGCAATTGGCGCTGGATAGACAAAAATCTCTGGGAGCAGGAGCGCGAGCTTGCGGTATCCAAGGAATATAACGGGGATTACCGTATCGTCGGCTCCGATATCGATCCGAAAGCTATTGAGATCGCAAACGAAAACGCAAGGCGTGCAGGTGTTGCCGATATTATACGCTTTGAAACCGCGGACGCCGTGAAGTTTGACCGTAAGACCAGCCGCGGCGTTATAGTCACAAACCCACCGTACGGGGAAAGAATAATGGAAAAGCAGCAGGCGGAGGAACTTTACAGAGCTTTCGGAAAAAGGTACCTTGCAAGCGAGAACTGGCAGCTGTATCTTCTCTCATCGCACACCGAATTTGAACGTTGCTTCGGTAAAACAGCGGACAAAAAGCGCAAGCTCTATAACGGCATGATAAAATGCGACCTTTTTATGTACCTGGATCGTTAAAAAATATAAATGATCGGAGATAAGCAATTGAAACATTTATTTATTGTAAATCCCACCGCCGGCGGACGGAACGCAGCGCCGGAGGTTGCCGAAAAAGTCAGAGCCGCATTTGAAAACCGCACGGACGAATACGAAATTTATGTCACTAAAGCCCCCATGGATGCAACGGAAAAAATAAAGGAGGACGCTGCACTCTATGACAGCCTGCGCGTTTACGCCTGCGGCGGCGACGGCACTTTCAACGAATGTGTATGCGGCGCGGCAGGGCTTGAAAATGTGTCGCTCGCGCCTTTCCCGACGGGTACCGGAAACGACTTCTGCCGCATGTTCGGAGAAGAGGCCGGACTGTATCATGATATAAACCGGCTTCTGGACGGCAAGGAAAGAAAGATCGACCTCGTTGACTGCAACGGGCGTCTGTGCGCCAATATATGCTCGGTCGGCATAGACGCAAGGATCGGCACAGATGTGCATAAATACAGCCATATTCCTCTTATAGGCGGCGCTACCGGTTACGTTGTTTCCGCAATCGTAAACGTATTTAAAGGAATATCAAGAAAAATGACCGTCAGATGCGGGACGTTTACGCAGGAGGGCGAACACTCCCTCATCTGCGTATGCAACGGAAGATTTTACGGCGGCGGCTTTAATCCGAGTCTGTATGCAAGACCCGACGACGGCGAGCTTGATTTTTACATAGTAAAAAAAGTCAGCCTGCTCGCTTTTGCCGCGCTTATCGGCAAATATGCAGCCGGCAGAGCCGATGAAATACCCAAGTATATCACTCACCTCCGCGGCACCGAAATAAGCATCGATTTTGAAGAAGAAAACGTCATCAACATCGACGGAGAGGCCATGTTTGCAAAAAACGTTGTTATGCGTCTTGTCCCTCACGCACTCAATCTTGTCATCCCAACCGGCATGACTTTTTTTGACAAATAACCCTCTGATGAGACGTTTTCGAAATTCGTAATAAAAAATTAATAAATTTGTACGCGTTTTTTTGCAGATAGCTCTTGCAAAATAGAAAATTTGTGTTATTATAAGCATCGTTAGCACTCAAGGATTATGAGTGCTAACGATGCTGATTTTGTTAATATAAAATTGGAGGTATAGATCATGAAATTAAAACCCTTGGCTGACAGAGTTGTTCTGAAGCAGAACGCCGCAGAAGAGCGCACATCTTCCGGTATCTTTCTCACTGCTTCGGCGCAGGAAAAGCCTGAAGTATACGAGGTCGTTGAAGTAGGCCCCGGCGGAATGGTTGACGGCAACGAAGTGAAAATGATCGTTTCCGCAGGTCAGAATGTTCTTGTCGGCAAGTACACAGGAACCAAGGTCAAGCTGGATGACGTTGAATATACAATAGTCCGTCAGAGCGATATCCTCGCGGTTCTTGAGTGACTTTATCATTTCTCATATATAGTTGGAGGTAATAAATTATGGCAAAAAAGATAATATACGGTGAAGAAGCAAGAAAAGCTATTGAACGCGGCGTAAACCAGCTCGCGGATACCGTGAAAATAACTCTCGGTCCTAAAGGCAGAAATGTTGTCCTCGATAAGAAATTCGGCTCTCCTCTCATTACCAATGACGGTGTAACCATTGCAAAGGAGATCGAACTTGAGGATGCTTTTGAAAATATGGGTGCACAGCTCATTAAGGAAGTTTCCACCAAAACCAATGATGTCGCCGGCGACGGTACGACTTCCGCAACCATTCTCGCTCAGGCAATGATCAACGAAGGCCTCAAGAATCTCGCGGCCGGTGCAAACCCCATGGTCATGAGAAAGGGCATCCAGAAGGCAACCGCAGCAGCCGTTGAAGCTATCAAAGCCGCTTCACAGCCTGTCAGCGGTGCAAATGATATCGCACGTGTAGGCACGATCTCTTCCGGTGATGAGGTTATCGGCTCCCTTATCAGTGAGGCAATGGAAAAGGTCAGTCAGAACGGCGTTATCACCATCGAAGAGTCCAAGACTGCTGAGACTTACAGCGACGTAGTCGAAGGTATGCAGTTTGACCGCGGTTACCTCTCTCCCTATATGGCGACTGATATGGACAAAATGGAAGCAGTCATTGACGATGCTCTCATTCTTATTACCGATAAGAAGATCAGCAATATTCAGGACATCCTTCCTCTGCTTGAGCAGATAGTCAAGGCTGGCCGCAAGCTTCTCATCATTGCCGAGGATATCGAAGGCGAAGCCCTTGCGACCATTATCCTCAACAAGCTGCGCGGAACCTTCACCTGCGTATGCGTCAAGGCTCCCGGATTCGGCGACAGGCGCAAGGAAATGCTTCAGGATATAGCGATCCTCACCGGCGGTCAGGTCATCTCCTCCGAACTCGGTATGGAGCTTAAGGATGCCGACATCAGCATGCTCGGTCAGGCTCATCAGGTCAAGGTCACCAAGGAAAATACCGTTATCGTTGACGGCGCAGGCAATTCTGCCGATATAAAGGCGCGTGTCGCTCAGATCGAGCACGCTATCTCTACCACCACTTCCGATTATGACCGTGAGAAGCTTCAGGAGCGTCTTGCAAAGCTCAGCGGCGGCGTTGCCGTTATAAAGGTCGGTGCAGCAACCGAGACCGAAATGAAGGAAAAGAAGCTGCGTATCGAGGACGCGCTCAACGCTACACGTGCAGCAGTTGCAGAAGGTATCGTACCCGGCGGCGGAACCGCATATGTTCTCGCTTCCAAGGCGGCCGACAAGCTCGTGACGTCTCTTACAGGCGATGAAAAGACCGGCGCTGCCATTATCGCAAAGGCTCTTAAAGCTCCTATCATGCAGATCGCTTCCAACGCAGGACTCGAGGGCGCAGTCATTCTCAATAATGTTTACAGCAGCAAGAAGGTCAATTACGGCTTCGATGCAGCAAACGATAAGTACGGCGATATGGTCGAAATGGGCATCGTTGATCCTACCAAGGTTTGCCGCAGTGCGCTTGAGAATGCAGCTTCCGTTTCCGCGATGGTTCTCACTACCGAGAGCCTCGTTGCCGACATTCCTGAGAAGAATCCTCCCATGCCCGCAGCTCCCGACATGGGCGGCATGTACTAAGAGACACCGCAAAGGCTTGAAATCGCTTGACATTTTGAATGCGCAAAAGCGGATTTACGCCACTTACGCCAAAAATTCAAGCGCATTATAGGGTAACAGAAATCGGCACCTGCCAAAAAGCAGGTGTCGATTTTTATGTTTTGAAAAAATTTTGGGTGTGACACATCTTCGCCGGATGTGTACCCCAACATTTATTTTAGAACCTTTATTTTGAAATCATATAGTGCCTTCTGTTTCAGGCATACGGTCATTCAGCCATTCCAGAATGTCGTTATAAACCGCATCACGGTTGGTTTCATTGAGCATTTCATGCCTGCCGCCAGGATAAAGGCGGATCATCACGTCGTGCAGACCGGCATCGCAGAAAGCTTTGTATGCCCTTTCCACTCCTTTGCCGTAATCGCCGACAGGGTCGGCATCGCCGGACATGAAATATACGGGCTTGCTCTTGTCCATTTTTGCGATATTGGATTTTGAAGTAATATATTTAAGGCCATTCATCATGTCGCGGTAAAGACTTGCCGTGCATACAAAGCCGCACATGGGGTCGGCAATGTATTTGTCAACTTCCTTTTCGTCACGGCTCAACCAGTCAAACTTCGTTCTCGGTTTTTCTATTTTGTCGAGATATGATCCGAAAGCTATATCGTCAAGCATTTTGCCGCTGCTGTACGGACCGTTTTTGAGCACCAGCGCCTCGGCAATAATATTTCCCCCGAGCACTGTGAGCGCATCCTGATGTCCGGTGCCGCTTAGAATGGCATAATCATATTTATCCGGATGGTCGATCATATAGTTCCTTGTAAGAAAGCTGCCCATCGAATGACCGAACATGACATACGGGATACCAGGGTTTTCGGCAGCGGCGATATCATGTAGAAGAGCCAAATCGCTTACGACATGCTTCCAGCCGTCTTTTTCCGCAAAAAAACCTTTTTCACTGCCGATAAGTACGGATTTTCCGTGACCGAGATGATCATCCGCGTATACGGCAAATCCGTTTTCGGCGAGAAAACGCATAAAATCAGTATAGCGCCCGCAATGCTCCGCAATGCCGTGGGCTATCTGCACAACGGCTCTCGGCGTGCTGTCGGTGAGACATTTTTTTACGTGAATTTTGTTGATTCCGGTACTGGATTTGAATGTGAAATCAGAAAAAACGGGCATAACGATCCTCCGTGAATATAAAAGTTAGAAAATGCTCCTCCCGTAAAAGAGAGGAGCAATTCGAGTTATTTGCTTACTATTTCACAGGTGTCGCGGGCGATGACAAGCTCCTCATTTGTGGGGATGACGAAAACCTTGACCTTGGAATCGGGAGTGGAGATCATGATATCTTCACCGCGTTTTGAGTTGGCTGCATCGTCGATCTTAACGCCGAGATAGCCAAAGTACTCGGAAATCGCCTTGCGTGTCTCGGCACTGTTTTCTCCGACGCCTGCGGTATAGACAATAGCGTCCACGCCGTTCATTGCGGCCACATATGCCCCGACGTCTTTTGCGACCCAATAGTGGAACATATCGAGCGCGAGCGCGGCGCGCTTGTTGCCCTCTTCGGCTGCCTTGTCCAGATCGCGGAAGTCGGAGGAGATGCCGGATATACCCTGTACGCCGGATTTCTTGTTGAGAATATTGAGCATTTCGTCAATGTCAAGATCATACTTGTGCATGATATACTGCATTACGCCCGGATCGAGGTCGCCGCAGCGGGTACCCATGGGAAGACCGACCAGAGGCGTGAAGCCCATGGAGGTATCAACGCACTTGCCATGATCTATTGCGCATATTGAAGAACCGTTGCCCATGTGGCAGGAAACGATCTTGAGCTCTTCGATCGGACGGCCCATAAGCTCTGCGCAGCGCTTGGAAACGTAGCGGTGAGATGTGCCGTGGAAGCCGTAGCGGCGCACACCGTCTTTTTCATAGTATTCATAAGGAATGGCATACATATATGCCTTGCTGGGCATTGTCTGGTGGAAAGCGGTATCAAATACGGCTACCATGGGCACATCGCCCATAACCGCCTTGCAAGCGTTTATGCCGGTAATATTTGCGGGGTTATGCAGAGGCGCAAAGGGAGTGCACTCATCAAGAGTTTTCATGACATCGTCGTTGATAAGCACGGAGCTTGCAAACTTTTCACCGCCGTGGACGACACGGTGACCGACCGCGTCGATCTCCTTCATCGAAGCGACGACGCCGTACTCGGCGCTGGTGAGCTTGTCAATAACTGCGGCGATAGCCTCGGAATGGGTAGGCAGAGCAATGTCCTCGTTGAATACGGGCTTTCCGCCGACCAGAGGGCTGTGCTTGAGATGCCCGTCGATACCTATGCGCTCACACAGACCCTTAGCCATCACTTTCTCGGTCTTCATATCAATAAGCTGATATTTAAGAGAGGAGCTGCCGGCATTGATAACAAGAATTTTCATTTTTTCTTTCCTTCCTATTGTAAATAAATTGCTGATTAAGTAAAATAGATACAAAGCTATTTTAATACAAATATTGCAAAACGCAAGACTTTTTTGACGGAGTAATAAAATATGAAGATCGCGGGCATCGTTGCGGAATATAATCCATTTCATATGGGACACAAATATCACATTGAAAAAACAAGGGAACTGCTCGGCGAATGTTCGGTCGTGTGTGTCATGTCCGGCGATTTTGTCCAGAGAGGCGAACCGGCTCTGTTTTCAAAATACGCAAGGGCGGAGGCGGCGTGTAAGTGCGGCGCAGATCTTGTGGTAGAGCTTCCTCTACCGTGGGCGCTTGCTTCCGCCGAAGGTTTTGCAAGGGGGGCGGTCGGACTGCTATCCGACATCGGCGCGGAGTATATCAGCTTTGGCAGTGAAACGGGAGACACGGAAGCAATCGGATGTGCGGCAGATGTGCTGGGCAGTGAAGGGTATATTGAAACAGTCAAAAAAATATTGAATAAAGAACCGGAAATGAGCTTTGCGGCGGCAAGGGAAAAAGCGATGCGCAGTATCGCGGGGAGCGGCTGCGCGGAAATTATCATAGGGGCAAACGACAGTCTTGCCGCCGAATACCTCAAAGCGATAAGGATGCTTGATTTGAATATACGGCCGCTTGCGGTAAAAAGAGAAGGGAACGGGCATGACAGATTCGGCAAAGAGGGCTTTCTGTCAGCTTCAGAGATCAGGAAACGCTTTTTCGGCGGGGAGGATATATTGCGCTTTATTCCGGACGGTGCAGCGGAGGTTTTTTCCCGGGAAATAAACGCGGGCAGGGTGATAAATAAGGAACTTTTTGAAACCGCAGCGCTTGCGCGGATGAGAGCCTTTGATGAAGAATATTTTCTCTCTCTTCCGGATTCAAAGGACGGACTGGGGAACAGGTTTTTCAGAGAAAGCCGCACCTGCGCCGCACTTGACGGACTTTATGACGCGGTGAAAACAAAAAAATACGCAATGTCGCGAATAAGGCGTGTTTCAATGTGCGCTCTGCTTGGCATTGAAGCCGGTATGAGCGGCGGCAGACCGCCGTACGCAAGGGTGCTTGCGGCAAATGAAAACGGGTGCATGGTACTCAGAAAAGTATCCGATGAAAAGAAACTGCCGCTGATCACCAAACCGGCGGAAATAAACAAATATGACAATAAATTACAAGAATTGTTCGCCGCGGGCGTATACGCGCATGACGTTTTTGCACTCTGCTATGCGGAGAAAGGCGAGAGAACGGGCGGTAAAGAATGGCGGATTTCACCCAAAATTGTTAAACTTGAATAAAACCGGCAGGCGTGATAAAAAAAATTAGTAAAAATTGTTAATTGAAATTATGTTAATGATAGTTCATAATCATAACATCGTTGAAGCAAATACATGTGTCCGCGAATCAGAGACACTTTCAGCGAAATATATTTGGAGGAAAAGAAAATGAAAAAGATCATTGCAGTTGTTCTTGCACTTACAATGGTGTTTGCTCTTTGCGCCTGCGGCGGTGAAAAGGGCAGCGATGAAAAAGTTGTCAAAATCGGCGTTTTTGAGCCGATGTCCGGCGATAACGGCGCAGGCGGCAAACAGGAAGTTCTCGGTATGCAGTATGCAAATTCCGTATATCCCACCGTTGAGATCGGCGGGGAGAGCTATAAGGTAGAGCTTGTTTATGCCGATAACGCCTCTTCCAACGACAAGGCGCCTACTGCGGCGCAGACGCTTATTTCCAGCGGCGTCTCCATCGTCCTTGGCTCCTACGGCTCCGGCGTCTCCATTGCAGCCGGCGATACATTTAAAAATGCAGGCGTTCCCGCACTTGGCGTGACCTGCACCAATCCTCAGGTCACTTCCGGATGCGATGTATACTATCGTATATGCTTCCTCGACCCGTTCCAGGGTACAGTTCTTGCAAACTATGCAAAAGAGCTTGGCGCAACCAAGGCATACTGCCTTGCAAAGCAGGGCGATGATTACTCAGGCGGCCTTTGCAACTACTTCATAGAAGCGTTCGGCAAAGACAACTGCGTGTATGAACAGTTCCCCGAAGGAACCAGCGACTACTCCACCTATATCACCAATGCACAGAATCAGGGCTGCGACGTCTTTTTCTCTCCCGTATCTATCGAAGCGGCCGCTCAGATCATTGCGAAGGCCAACACTCAGGAGCTTGGTATGCCTATCCTTGCCGGCGATACATGGGACTCCAACGTTGTCCTTGAAGCAGCAAAGGGCACCAATGTTGACATCTGCGTAACTACTTTCTATCAGGAAGGTGCAAATGCCGAGTTTGACGCAGCTATCAAGAAGTGGATCTCCGAAGATGCAACCAACCTTGCAAACAACGGCGGCAACGATCAGCTTGCGGCAGTTACTGTTATGGGCTACGACGCATACTGCGTAGCGCTCGAGGCTCTCAAGGCGGCTGGTTCTACCGATCCTAAGGCTGTGCTTGAGGCTCTGCCCAATGTCAGCTTTGAAGGCATCACCGGCGCTATCTCTTTTGACAGCATAGGCGATGCGCTCCGTGATAGTGCAGTTGTAAAAGAATGCAACACTGAAACCGGACTTTGGGAGTTCGTCAACGTTGTAAAAGCCGGCTGATTTTTACCGGCTGACCCGATCAAAAAGCTCACTGGCGGGGGAAAACTCCCCGCCAGTAAGCGTATTTTACGGGCTGCCCCGAAAGGGGACAGAATCGGTATGTCCTTTTTCGTGACAGCCTGTATTTATAGATAATCCTTAGAAAAACTATATTTTGGGGGATACACAATGAATACATTGCAGACCATTCTGCCTTATGTGATATCCGGTATTTCCGTAGGCGGTCAGTACGCGCTCATTGCTATCGGTTATACTATGGTTTACGGCATTCTTCGACTTATCAATTTTGCCCACGGCGACGTCTTTATGGTCGCGGGACTGCTCATGGTCTATCTTGCGGCGGCGCTTCCTATGTATATTGCGATTCCGCTTGTAATTGTCCTTACAGTTCTGCTTGCATTTGTTATTGAGAGAGTCGCATATAAGCCTCTGCGTACCGCGCCGCGTATGTCCGTTATGATCTCCGCCATCGGCGTGAGTTATCTTCTGCAGAACCTCGCCCTGTACATAACGGGCGGTCTTAATAAGAACTACCCGGCAATTCCGTGGATTTCCGATCAGATAAGCGTTTTCGGAATGGCAACGACAAGAGTTACCGTCATCACCCCGTTTCTCACTATTTTCCTTGTGTTTGCTCTTGTTTACCTTATCAATCATACAAAGATCGGCATGGCAATGCGTGCCGTCTCAAGAGATTTTGAAACGAGCCAGCTTATGGGTATAAAAATTGACAAGGTCATTTCCGTTACATTTATAATCGGTTCATTCCTTGCCTCGATCGGTTCAATGCTCTATTTCTCCAACTATCCCGGCGTTGTTCCGACTTCCGGCGGTATGCCTGGACTCAAGGCGTTTGTTGCGGCGGTCTTCGGCGGAATAGGCTCTATTCCCGGGGCTGTTATAGGCGCTTTTATCATAGGCATTTGCGAAAGCATTATAAAAGGGCTTGATACGATACTTATCACCGGCGGCTCAATAACAGAGCAGATAGGCCTTGCTACATTCTCTGATGCGTTTACTTTTGTTTTGCTTATCGTGATCCTTGTATTCAAGCCAACCGGACTTTTCGGCGAGAAGAGCACGGATAAAGTGTGAGGAGGGATATTATGTTGGATAAAACTGAACAAAAAAGAAAAAATATTATCTCCTTTGTATGCGTTGCGGCGTTTCTCCTTATTGTCCTTGTGCTTGACCAGATAATCAAGCCCACAAGCAAGCTCTCTATGCTGCTTATAGTTCTCCAGAAAGGCTCCGTCTATGCACTTGCCGCAGTCTCCATGAACCTGCTGAACGGCTTTACGGGACTTTTCTCTCTTGGTCATGCTGGCTTTATGCTCATCGGGGCGTATACATACGCAATGTTTACCATTCCTGACAGTGCAAGAGATTCTGTCTACCAATATTATGATGCGGCGATACGCTTTTCAATTCCCGAAGTACTTAGCGGCAGTCTCGGAGGCTTCGGTACTGTTCTCGGCGTTGTAATTGCCCTCCTTATGGCGGGAATTGCCGCAGCCGTCTTTGCATATCTCATCGGTCTTCCTGTTCTGAGGCTTAAATCGGATTATCTTGCGATCGCGACTCTCGGTTTTGCGGAAATCATCCGCGCTGTCTTCCAGTGGAGCAAGCTTGGCTCCGTTACAAACGGGTCTAACCTTCTCAAGAGCTTTCTGCGCACCAGCACCTTCAAGGCGGCGCTTTTCGGAACCGAACTATCGTTTGCAACGTTTGTGCCTGTTCTGATAGCGACTGTTTCGATTATAATTATTGTTCTGCTTGTCAATTCGACCTACGGACGTGCTTTCAAAGCTATCCGTGACGATGAAACCGCAGCTGAAGCTATGGGCATCAATCTTGCCAAGCATAAGATGATCTCCTTTGTCACAAGCTCTTTCTTCGCCGGCATTGCAGGAGCGAGCATGGCAATGGTTATGTCTATCGCACAGGCGAGTAATTTCAAATCGGCAATGACATATGAGATACTTCTCATGGTGGTTCTCGGCGGCATAGGTTCCATTTCGGGAAGCGTCATCGGCTCCATGCTTTTTGTCGCGGCTTCCGAATGGTGGCTGCGCGGTCTCGACTCAGGCACGTTCCTCGGCATCAGCGCACCGTCGGTGTTCCGCAACGGTTTCCGTCTGGTTGTTTTTTCGGTAATTATAATGATAGTTGTTCTCTTTTTCCGCAAGGGAATTATGGGGGACAGAGAACTGCCTGAGGTTATAGCCGGGTGGCGGAATAAAATAAAAGCAAAGAGGGGGGTGACAGAACATGAGTAATTCCGTGCTGAAGGTCGAAAATGTTACAATGCAGTTTGGCGGTGTCGTGGCTGTCAACAACCTGAATATTGATGTACACAAAGGGAACATCGTATCGCTTATCGGTCCGAACGGCGCAGGCAAGACAACTGCTTTCAACTGCATCACAGGCGTTTATCAGCCGACGAACGGTCTTATCGAATTTATGGACAAACCTATTGTCCGTGCGACTCCTCAGGGGAAGATGAAGAAAACCTACGCCGGTGAAAATGCTTCGCTTTATGCCTCACAGCCGGTTATTGCGCCCACGCCGGACCGCATAACCGGAATGGGCATTGCAAGAACCTTCCAGAACATCCGCCTTTGGAAGAGCATGACGGTTTTTGAGAATGTTCTTATTGCAAAGCATATGCATGCCAAAAGCGGCTTTTTCTCTGCGGCTCTGCATATGAATAAGGCTGATGAACAGCGTATGCGTGACGAAGCCATGGCGCTTCTTGAAGAACAGGGGCTTGAAAAATACAAGGATGATCTTGCAACAAGCCTGCCCTACGGCATTCAGCGCCGGCTTGAGATCGCAAGGGCGCTTGCCGCCGAACCAAAGCTTCTGCTGCTTGACGAACCGGCGGCCGGCATGAATCCGCAGGAGACGCTTGAGCTTTCAGAGTTTGTAAAAGAAATAAGGGACAGACATGATCTTACCGTCCTTCTTGTTGAGCACCATATGGATCTTGTAATGAATATTTCCGATTACATATATGTAATCGATTTCGGTAAGCTTATTTCGGAGGGCATTCCTGACAAGGTACAGAATGATCCGCAGGTTATTGCCGCGTATCTGGGGGTGAGCGATGATGAATAAGGAAATTATACTCAGCGTTAAGGAACTGCAGGTAAATTACGGCGGTATCGAAGCGGTAAAGGGTATTTCGTTTGATGTCCATCAGGGCGAAATCGTTACGCTCATCGGCGCGAACGGTGCGGGCAAATCCACCACACTTAAAGCAATTGCAGGCCTTGTAAAGGCAAAAAACGGAAGCATAGAGCTTGCGGGAGAGAACCTTGTTGGAAAGGATGCGACTTCGATCGTCGCTAAGGGCATTACGCTTGTCCCAGAGGGAAGAAGGGTTTTTGCCGACCTCACCGTGCTTGAAAACATCAAGATAGGCGCGTATCTCAGAAAAGACGATCTGTCCGAAGATATAAAGTGGGTGTACGATCTTTTTCCGCGCCTTAAAGAGCGTTCATGGCAGCTTGCCGGTACTCTTTCCGGCGGTGAGCAGCAGATGCTTGCCGTTGCAAGGGCGCTTATGAGCCGACCTAAGGTCATTATGATGGATGAACCGTCTCTTGGTCTTGCGCCCATTATCGTCAAAGGAATATTTGATATAATCAGGGAGATTAACAGGCAGGGAACTACCGTCCTTCTTATTGAGCAGAATGCGAACATGGCGCTTAAAAGCGCTGACTATGGCTATGTTCTCGAAACCGGTAAGATCACGCTTTCCGGAAAGGGCGCGGAGCTGCTTGTCAATGAAGATGTAAAGAAGGCCTATCTCGGCAAATAATAATGAAAAAGCCCAACTTACCGTAATGAGGTATAATCCCCCATAGAGCAGGCACTCAAAAAAAACAAATAGAACTAAGTGGATGCACCGCAAATTGCGATGATGACGGCCGTTATGCTCTGCATGACGGCCTTTTCTATGATTGCTTTTGCGAATGATGAAGATTCTCACTGCGGATACTCAACATTAACTATTGATTTTGAGCCTGCTTAGGAGCAAATTGAGGATGACCGTTTAATCGACCATCCTCATTAAACTTTTTATTTAGCAATGTCAGAAGAGATCAGGGCGAAGCTCTTTCTTTGCGGCTTCTGTCATTGGGCTGATCTTTGTTCCGGCGTGGTTGAGGAGAGTTGCGAATGCGGTGAGCTTAGATGCGTTTTCAAGAACCTCGATCGCATCGAAAGCGCTGAGCATATCCTTGCCGGTGGCAAGAACGCCGTGATTCTTGAGGAGTACTATTCTGGACTGCTTTGCGCAATCGGCTACGTCACGTGCAAGCTCGGGAGTACCCATCTTGAAATACTTGGAGATCGCGGGCTTGCCGAGAACTACCCAAGCTTCGGCAATCAGGTCGGTTGCCATGGGCTCATCAGCGCAGGCATAAAGGGTGCTGAATACGGGGTGCGCATGGACGACGGCGTTGACATTGGGGTTCTCCATGAGAATAAGACGATGCATTTCGCCCTCAATGGTAAGCCTGAGATGCGGGGTAAGATTCTCGCCGTCCATGGTCACGATTGCAATAAGCTCGGGGGTGAGCTTTGCTTTATCCAGAGAAGAGGGGGTGATTGCAAAAAGCTCGTCATTGATTCGGCAGCTGATATTTCCGCCGCTTGTTGTAGTGAGACGGGTATTGTAAAGGCGGGTCATTGTATCGGCAACAAGCTTTCTCTGTTCATAAAACTGATCAATATTCATAAATATCCTCCAAAATCCAAATTTTTAACTTAATTTGTTTGACTGACGGTGCAGCTTACAGTATTTTTTCAGACAAGACCGGCAAATGCCTGCTCAAAGTCAGCAATAATGTCTTCGATATCTTCAAGGCCTACGCTGATGCGGACAAGTCCCTCTGAAATGCCGGCGGCCGCAAGCTCCTCGGGGGAGTATGTGGAGTGGGTCATTGATGCAGCGTGCTCAACCAGCGTTTCGGCGTCGCCCAGAGAAACCGCGATGGTGCAGAGCTTAAGCTTATTGATGGTTTTTGCGGTGAGCGCCTTGTCAGCCTTCAGCTCGATAGCCATCATGCCGCCGAATTTAGACATCTGCTTCTTGGCCGTTTCATGACCTTCAAAGCTCTCAAGTCCGGGGTAGTAGACTTTTTCAACTGCGGGATGGGCTTCCAGATATTTTGCAAGCTTCATTGCGTTTTCGCAGTGACGATCCATGCGAATGCTCAGCGTCTTAAGACCACGGGCGATGAGGAACGCATTAAACGGACTCATAACGCAGCCGGTCATGTGAACGACGCCGACGCCGCGAACCTGATCAATAAACTCCTTCTTGCCGATAACAAAGCCCGCGATAACATCGCCGTGACCGTTGATGTACTTGGTAGCACTGTGAACGACAACGTCAGCACCGAGATCAAGCGGTCTCTGAAGATAAGGGGAGCAGAATGTGTTGTCAACGATGACCTTGATTTCGCTGTTGAATGCATGGACGGCAGTGGCGACCTTTGCAATGTCAATGACCTTGAGGGTGGGGTTGCAGGGGGTCTCAAAGTAGACGACCTTGGTTTTCTCGGTAAGAGCAGACTTGAGCGCGGCTTCGTCGTTAAGATTTATAAATGTGACCTTTACACCAAGCTGGGTGATCTCCTTGGACAGAAAAGCAAAAGTGCAGCCGTACAGGGTTTCGTCGGCGACGATCTCATCGCCGGCAACAACGCTGCAATAAAGCGTTGCGGTAATAGCGCCCATGCCGGAGGCAGTGGCCATTGCCTCTTCGCCGTTTTCCAGGGAGGCTATCTTGGCTTCTACGATATTGGTGCTGGGATTTGCGGGACGGGAATAAACGTAGCCGTTTTCGGTGCCAGCAAATCTTGCACCGCCCTGTTCAACAGTGTCGAAGGCGAAAGTCGAGGTTTGGTATATGGGGTCGCAGAGCGCTCCGGCGCTGTTCTTCATCTTGCCGACATGGATCTGGCGGGTTGAAAAACCGTAATTTTTGTTCTCCATTTTTTATGTTTCCTTTCTTTGTTTTATATATCGGTAATAAATTTTGAGAGAAGATTTTATTCTTATATAGCTAATAATGATTTGAAATCGTCTTTGGAAGGCAAAATATCAGCCTCTTGCAAGCTCATATATTTCGCGGATCGCTTCGGAGGTGAGTCCGACATAACCGCCGGTCACGCCGTCACCGACATTGTTCATCTCGACCATCTTATCAATGTCCGGTTCTATGCCAAGCTCCGCATAGGTGAGAGGCATATTCAGCTCTCTGAGGAAATTTTTGAAGGCTTCAACGCCTTCTCGTGCGGTGCGTTTGGGATCGTCGTAGTCCATCTGACATCCGAAAACGCGTGTCGCAAGCTGAATAAAGCGCTTTGCGTCGCTGTGCTCAATGCAGTAGCTCATCCACGCAGGCATAATTACCGCAAGACCGGCGCCGTGTGCGCAGTTATATACAGCGGAGAGGACGTGTTCAAGGTGATGGCTATTCCAATCCTGCTTGCGTCCCACGCCCATAATATCGTTGTGGCAGACCATGCCGCCCCACATGATATTTGCACGGGCATCGAAGTTGTCCGGATCCTTCATTACAGTGCGTCCCTCGTGCATCATGGAAAGCACAACGCCCTCAAGCAGACGGTCGGTGGTTTCAACGCCGGGCGTATTGGTGAAATAGCGCTCAAGCGCATGTGAAATAATATCGGTTACGCCGCATGCCGTCTGGAAAGCAGGGAGACTCTGGGTAAGCGCGGGATTCATGACCGAGAATTTGGGGCGTATGCAGTCGGCCTCGGCAGCGGATTTGTCAAGGGTCTTTTCATTGGTGATTATTGCATTGGGGGAGCCTTCGCTGCCGGAAGCGGCAAGAGTCAGAACAACGCCGACAGGGAGTGCGGTCTCAGGGCATTTGCATGAGAAGAAGTCCCAGAAATCTCCGTCATAGGGAACGCCCATGGCGATTGACTTTGCAGTATCAATGACACTGCCTCCGCCTACCGCGACAAGAAAGTCGATTTTTTCTTTTCTTGCCAGCTCAATGCCGTCATAGACAAAACCGCTTTTGGGGTTGGACTTGACGCCGCCGAGCTCTATCGCATAAAGACCCTCTGCGGCAATAGAGTTCATAACTCTGTCAAGCAGCCCGGATTTCTTTGCGGAGCTGCCGCCGTAAACGACCATGACGCGCTTGCCGCCAAACTTGGTGACGTACTTTCCGGTGTCGTTTTCTCTGTCCTTGCCAAATACAAAATAGGTAGGACTGTAGAAATCAAATGAATTCATATATTTATCCTCCGTGCTTTTTGCAAAAAATGTACTGAAATACATACGGGATATCCGCTCAGATTTGATTGACGCTCATCCTGTTTTGACTCCAGATCGGGTGGTATCTGTGAATAAGCTGGTTATCCCGAGGAAAATATGAGATATACTCTGAGGAAACATCGCTCTGGGCATAACCAAGGGCACCGTTGCAAAGTCTGACAAGACCGTTTACGGTTGCCTGCTCAAAACCCGGACACATCCTCAACTCAAGCCCTGAAAGGTCGGAGACCATCTGACACAGCGCTGCCGAGCGGAACCCGCCGCCGCAGCCGAGAATGTATTTTTTCTCGAAACCGGTCAGCGCGGTCAGGCGATAAAGCTGTTCGTATATGGAGCAGGCTATATCTGCAACAACAGCCCAAGCCATGTCGATACGGTCGGCCTTGTCAGCCATTGGGGAAGCCATAAAGAAGCCGCCTTTTCTCAGAGAACGCCGCTCATAGAAGAGAAGAGATGAAAAAGACGCGGTGCAGCAGAAATCAGTTTTCTCACTGTAAGCCTTTTCGAGCTCCTCATAACTTATATCGGGGCAAAGATTGCTTTTGAGCCGCTGATAGTTGAGTCCCGTTACGCCGGGGTTCATCTCAATAACATAGCCGTCAGCGCCAAGATTTATATCTGTCCACACACGCTGCTGCGGGTCATAATACTTTCGGTCGATCAGCGTGACGACGGGGGAGGTGGTGCCGGAAACGATTGCAACGTCGCCTTTCCTTAGCCCTGTCTGATGCAGCGCGGACTGCGTATCCGCGCCGCCGACGACAAAAACGGCATTATCCGCCATCCCGCAGCGTTCAATAAAATCGGGGCGGATAGGTCCTGCGGCAGTCCCTGCGGAAACAAGCGGCGGCAAAACCGAGAAGTCAATGCCGAACTTATCGCACAGTTCTTTGGACCAGCGTTTTTCCCCAATGTCGTACAGTGAAGTTTCACACGCCTGAGAAGGCTCAAAGGTAAGCTTGCCGGTAAAAATATATCCTATCCAGCCGTCAAGACTCAGAACGGAACCTATTTTTTCAAAATCATCGGGATAGAGCTTCTTGTAGCCGTAGAGCTTTGCAGCGCAGAAATCCTCCGTTACCCATTTGCCGGACATACGGTAGATATCGTCCTTGCCGTCTATCTCATGCATATACTCACGCCCGCGGTTATCAATGTTCGGCAGACCGAGGAAAGCCCTGCCGGACTTGTCGATCAGAACTATCGTCTGCCTTGCGGCAGCCGAGGAAACGGCGTCGATTTTGATATCCGGCAGTTCGTTATGAAGCTCGCCGCAATATTTGAGAATAAGCGCTTCCCACTCGTGCGGGATAAAATATTGTGCGTCCGGGTAGGCGGGGTCTCTGTAATATGTATTGGTAAAGACCCTGAGGGCAAGGATTTCGCCGGCTGAGTCCGTAATGGCGACACGGGTGTTGCCCGTGCCGAGGTCAACCATAAGGTAATGCTTCATGGCAGTTATTTATTGAGAACGGCCTTGTTATATACAATGCGCTCAAGGTTCTCACCTGCAAACCACTGCCTGAGCCTGTCGTTGATAATCTCAGCCTGGTGATTTGTTACCTCATAGGTGGAGCCTGCGATATGAGGAGTGACAAGAATGTTGGGGTGTTCATAAAGCGCGATTTCGTCCGCCGTGGGAGGCTCATTTTCAAAAACATCAATAATTGCACCTGCAATAGCGTTTTCTTTTACGACGCGCAAAAGAGCGGCGGTGTCAATGACAGCGGAACGGGCGTAGTTGACAAGCAGAGCGTCCTTCTTCATGGAACGCAGAAGCTTCTCGGTAATCATACCGCGGGTCTCGTCGGTAACGGGAAGGTGCAGAGAAACGATGTCGCAAGTCGAGAACAGCTCTTCCAGCTCTACCTTGCGGTAATGACCGACATCGCCGCTCTGATGACCGTAAAAGCAAATATCGCAGTCAAAGCCGTCCATGATTTTTGCGGCGGCCTTTGCGACGGCGCCGAAACCGACAAAGCCGACTTTTTTGCCCTGCAGCTCATGACCCATGAAGGTAAAATAGGGGGTGGTTCCGGGAACCCATCCGCCCTTCTTGAGCCAATCAATAGCGGGGAGCATATTGCGGTACTGCATAATGATAGCTGCAACTTCCATCTCGGCAACGGCCTGATTGTTGCGGCCGGGTGTACACAGGAGGGGAATGCCTGCTTTGGTACATTCGTCAACTTCAATGTTTGCGGGCGTGGCGCGGCAGTCGCCTATAACCTTGAGTCCCTTGTATCCGGCCAGAACTTTTGCCGTGATCCTGTCAAGCTCGGTTATAAGAACATCGGGCTGCACAGAAAGAAGATGCTCAAGCATCTCGTCCTCATAAAAGCGCTCGCCGGTTGCGGTCCAAGGGTCGTATACTACTTCGTCAAACATGCCCTTGAGAACCTCAAGACTTTTTTCGGGATATGGGGAACGTACATAAACTTTCATTGCTTTTCTCCTGTTTTTTGTATGATTAAATTTCTTGTTTGACCAATTGATTAATAGAAGCTTGACTGCTCGCCGTCAAAGTATCTGTCCAGAAGATAGGGAACATAGATACCCTTGTCGGTGACTGCGCCGGAAATAAGATGCGGAGGCACGACATCGAAGGAAGGGTAGATAGCCTTGACCTGCGGGAGCGTGTTTTGTATACCGCGGTATCTCAGTACCTGCTCCGGATCACGCATTTCTATTACAATATCATCTTTCGTCATCTTGTCCCTGTCAGGAATACCCGTGACATAGTAGGGGACAGCAAAGTATTTTGCGAGAATTGCGATCTGGAAAGTGCCGACTTTGTTGGCGATATGCCCGTCACGGGCAATGGAATCGGCAGCGGAGGTAAAAAGATCTATTCCTTCGTTCTGCATGGCGTATGCCACCATATTATCGGAAATGACCGTGGTATCAAATCCCATTTCGGCAAAACAGCTTGAAGTGAGTCTTGCACCCTGAAGGTACGGCCTTGTTTCGGCGCAGAAAACTTTGAAGCTTTTGCCGTTCTTTTTCGCGGCGCGTATGAGCGTACCTATTATTGTTTCGCCGTAGCACTGCGTAAGGATCGTTCCGTTTTGCGGAACAAGGCTTTCAAGATAGTCCCCAACCTTCTGCATTGTACCATAGCGGCGGTTGAGAGACACTATGGTATCATCCCTTATCGCCCCAACGGCGTCCTTGCCGCTCTCAAGGGCAGCTGCGGCTATATCTGCGCAGCGATAGGTTATCTGACCGTAGCGGTTCGCAGTTGTGGGGCGCGAATGAGCAAGATCATATGCCGCCTGCTTCAGGAAGCTTATCTGTTTTTCTTTTGCCTCTCCGCGAACCTGATAAGCAGCCAGCGCCATACCCATGCCCACCGCGGTATACGGACCGGCGCTTTGAGTTACCATGTCGGCAATCGCCTTTGCGACTTCATGATAGTCGGAACACTCGACAAATTTAATTTCCGTAGGAAAAACGCGCCTGTCAAGAATACGTACTTTTCCGTTTTCAAACCATGCCACATTCTCATATTTGAGAAGAAAAGGCATATCTTTATCAAATCTTTCCACTGCAGATTCCTCCTTCAGATTTTTTCGAGCATTTGGGAAAAAATCTCGGTAAGCTCTTTCCCTTCGGAAATCTTTTCACGCTGCATGACGAAAGCAATACCGGCTTCTATGATAACGCGTTCCATTGGTATGCGTTTTTCCATATCGGAAACCGAGCTTATCTCGGCAACCTTAGAATCACCGACCGTGCGCCGTATCATTTCCGTTCCGGCAAAGCCGACCGAATCGGCCATGACGGAGTCTATGTACAGCTTTTTGAATTCGGGATTTTTGTAAAGATCAAGCATGACCAATTCATCGTATTTTTCACTCAGCTTTTTTCGCGTAAGGTCAAATACTCCGCTTATGGTTGAGTAAAGAGCGGATATTGCGTCTTTCTCGCCGGGCATCGTAAAGAGCTTGTTTGCAAGGGAGAAGAAAAGATTACCGATAACGTTGCCTATGTCATAGCCCATCGGCCCGTAAAAAGCAAACTCGGGGTCGAGCACTTTCAGACCGCTTTCGTTTGCAAAGATCGACCCTGAATGAAGATCGCCGTGTATCAGAGCCTGAGCGTTATTCATGAAACTGTTTCTAAGTCTTGCGACCTGCGTGTGCAGAGAGAAATTATTGTACAGTCTTTCCTCAACAAAAGCCTCGTTGCCATGGGTGACTATATTTTTGTTTCTGTCAAAATACGGAACCGCCGTATAAGGCTCCGTGAGGACAAGATCTTCGGTGATAAAGCAAAGCTCCGGATTTATAAAAAATTTTACATTCTGCTTCTTTTCGCCGCTGTCCATTACAAGATCGGTAGTCGGCAGGAGCGTGGAGGCCATAAACTCGGATATATTTTCCGCAATATGCGGATAAACACGGTTTTCAGCCAATTCTTTACGCAGGTTTTTATACGCGGAGATATCCTCCATAGAGGTTGCCGCCATTGTTTCATCATAATAATAGACTTCCGGTACAAAACCGGGTGCAAGCTTGCCTTCCAATTGGAGAATACGGGCTTCTATCTTGTTCCGATACAGATCAAGCGGTCTGCCGGAGGAACGGAGGAGCTTGTCGGCTTGTTTTATGATCACGGAGTGTCCGTCGCGTTTGGAGACTATCTTATATACATAGTTTATATTTCCATCGCCGATCTCTATGCAGTCAGTCTCTTCGTCGGGAGAAAAACGCCCGAGGACTTCAACCGCATAGCGCTTCACATCATCTGTGGACATAAGAAAAAATTCATTAAAATCTTTCACGCGTACCTCCTGCTGCAATAAATTCTTAATCATTTGGATTACAGGGCTTATCCAACAAGTAAACAATACTCCAAAAACAGTCACAAGTCAACAGAAAAAAATAAAAACGGACATTTTCTGCCTGCTGTTGACAATAAAGCTAATGTGTAATATAATTCGGTCAACAAAAAACAACAGTATCTTTTATGCGGCAAAGCGGGAAAAGGGGAAAAATGTTAAAGATTGAGCGTCAGAACATAATAAGCCAGCAACTTTCAACACAGGGATTTGTACTTGTTCCCGAAATGAGCAGTTTACTGAGATGCAGTGAGGAGACGATCCGGCGTGATCTAAAGGAGATGGAGCGCGAGGGAAAGCTGGTCAGAACCCACGGCGGGGCATATCAGGCGGAAAAGTACGATAAAACGTATCCCATGGAGCTTAGGAAGGTTCAGAACCACCGCACAAAGGAAAAATTTGCGGAGCATGCTCTTGATTATATAAAAGATAACGACATGATAATGCTTGACTCCAGTTCAACCTGTCTTGCACTTGCCGAGGCGATCGTTGCCCACTCCATGAGCATTACGCTTATAACAAATTCCTTTGCCATATGCCGCCTGTGCCATGAAAATAACACGGAAATAAACCTTATATGTGTCGGAGGCGCATACAGGAAAAGAACATCGGCCTTTGCGGACCCGAACACGGTAGATGCGCTTAAAAGCTATCACGCGGACAAATCCTTTATAAGCTGCCCGAATCTTACGATAGAATTCGGTCTGTCGGATAATCACATAAGCGAGGCAAATGTGAGAAAACAGATGATAATCCAATCAGAGAAAAGGTTTTTACTGGTCGACCACGAAAAATTTGACGTCAGTGCAAATATTCCGTTTGACGGTCTTGAAAAAATAGACTATTTGTTTACAAACCAGCGGCTTTCTCCTGAGTGGAAAAAATACGCCGCGGATCATGATATCACAATAGAGTATATTGACGGCTGAAATGGTGACAGTTGAAAAAGAATATTTCTCAGTCAGAAAAAGCTTCATGGAATGGGATTCATGAAGCTTTTTCATTACAATCAATTTGCGCGTTCCTTCTTCCGCTTCAAATCAAACCCACTTTGCTGGGCTCTGATTTCTGGAGGCTGCATCACATCTTTGTTCTTGTCAACTGACGGCTGCTTCAATTTATTATCATTTACCTCGGAAAACGGTTACAGCTTCTGTTCCGGATTCCATTCAAAAGGCTCATACGGCAGATCTTCGGGCAGCCATTGACTGCCGGTCATGTTTTCCTCCTCGATAAGCCTGATAAGCTCAAGAGAACCGTTGTGATGACCGCCGTCATATTCGGTGTTGAGCCATGTATCCACTATTTCAAGCAGCATCCATCTGCCGATAAGTCTGCCGCCGAGGCATAGAATGTTGGAATCGTTGTGACGTCTTGTGAGACGCGCCGAATACGGCTCGCTCACAAGAGCCGCACGAACGCCCTTGAATTTGTTTGCGGCAATGCTCATTCCGACGCCTGAGCCGCATATCAGAATTGCCCTCTCTGCCGCTCCGCAGGAAACCGCGGCGGCGGCGCGGGCGGCAAAATACGGGTATCTTGACGGCTCGTCACCGCTGCCGCAGTCGATAAAATCCATTTTATGTTCTTTTAAATATTCGATCACCGTGAGTTTTGCTTCATATCCGGAATCGTCTGAGGCGATATAAATCATACCTTTTCTCCTTTTCTTTTTTTGAATGTATTATAGCTCTAATTGGCACACAAAGAAAGATGATGGGAGCAAGACAATGAAATTTGTCACAAATCAACAAAATCAAAACACGATTTTGGGTATATATGCACAACAGCAAAAATCGGTAGATTTCAGGCAAAATCAGACACAATACAAAAAACGTGATAATTAAGGCAAAAAATGGTTGACGTCTTCTATGACTTGCATAGTGAAAAAACTCCACATTACAACTTGTTAAGTAAAAAACAGACAAAAAACAACAAAATCAGTCTTGACAAAACATGCTATTTTTGATTTACTTATATCAGCGCAAGCAAAATGTACAACAAACTATTTTCAGGAGGACACAATGAAGAAATTTCTCGCGATCGTGCTCGCACTCGTTATGATTGCGGCAATGGGCAGCAGCGCATTTGCAGCTGAACCCGAAGTCATTAAAATCGGCTATATCGGCGACCTGACCGGCGGAACCTCTATTTGGGGACAGTACGGCAAGTACGGCGCAGAGCTGGCAGTTATGGACTACAACGAAAAGGGCGGCGTTCTGAACGGACAGTACAAGCTCGAGCTCGTTCCCATGGACGGCAAGGGCGAACCCGCAGACTCCGTCAACGCATACAAGAAGCTCGTCACTCAGGACGGCGTTGTCGCTTCTATCGGCACCAACTTCTCTTCCTGCAACATTCCTATGGCTTCCGTTGCTGACGAACTGCATGTTCCTATTATCGGTACTGCTGCTTCCAACGAGCTCGTTACCGTTGACGAAAGCGGCAAGCTCCACCCCTACTCTTTCCGTATGTGCTTCCTTGACAGCTACATCGGAACCGCTATCGGCAGCTATGCAGCAGGCAACTACAAGACCGCAGCTCTCATCTCCGTTCTCGGCGACACCAACTCCGAAGCAGTCAGCTCCTTTATCAAGGACGCTTTTGAAGCAGACGGCGGCAAGATAGTCGCTGAGGAGCAGTGCCAGTCCGGCGATCAGGAGTTCCGTGCTCAGCTTGCAAAGATCAAGAAGGCTGACCCCGAAGTCGTTTTCGTTATCATCAACAACTACGCAATGATTTCCGCGTTTGCAAAGCAGGCTCGTGAGATGGAGATCACCGCTCCTTTCATTGGACATGACGGTTGGGACTCTCAGGAACTTGCAGACATAGCACAGGGTTCTCTCGACGGATGCTACTACGTTTCCCGTATCGGCTTCTCCAATCCTGAGGCCGCTGCTTTCGGCGAAAGAGTAAATGAGTACTTCAAGCTTGACTCTGCTGCCGAGACCGAGTGTCTCTTCGGCTATGACGGAGTATCCTGGATCGTTGACGCTATCGAGCGCGCCGGCTCCGTTGATCCCACTGCTATCCGCGACGCTCTTGAGGCTACCGACGTATTCGAAGGCTACATAGGTACCCTCGTTATGAACCCCGAGACTCACAACCCCACTCTTGCTTGCGAGCTCTATAAGTTCGAAGGCACCGAGCGCATTGCTGTTCAGGAAATCGAGGCTGTTAAGTAATTCGGTGTAATATAGCAAAAAACCCTTGATCGGGGGAGGATGAACTCCTCCCCCGGTTTTTTATATGGCAAAGCCTTTTTTCAGACGATAATCTAAACTCGCGTCAGGGGTGAAAGTATATGATTTTTCAACAGTTGATAACCGGTATATCCGTTGGCGGAATCTACGCGCTGCTGGCAACGGGATATTCCTTGATATACAGCCTTTTGGACTTTTCCAACTGGTCACACGGTGAGTTCGCCATGGTCGGCGCTTATGTGGCCTTTGTATGTTCAAATATAATAGAGCTTCCGTTTGCCGTTGCGGCGGCTGCGGGCGTTATAGGCGGCGCACTTATAAGCTTTGCAAGCGAAAAAGTCGCATACCGCCGTATACGCAGCACCGGTGCTCCCAATATGTTCCTCATGATTGCCGCAATGGGTCTTTCCAATGTTTTTCAGCAGGCGGCAAACCTTATTTTCTCCGGCCAGTACAGATCCTATAACTACACCATTCCTGTAGGAACCGTCAAAATCGGCAGCTCCTATATCGGGGTTCTCGATATGGTCAGTCTCATTATTACCGCGATAATTCTTGTCGGTCTTATCTTCCTCATCAATAAAACTAAATTTGGACTCAATGTTCGTGCGATTGCCTGCAATGCAAGCGCGGCAAAGGTTCTTGGCGTCAAGGTTGACAGATCCATTGCCTCCGTATTTCTCCTTGCCGGTTCTCTGGCGGGCGTTGCCGGCATACTCTACGGCTTGAAATATAATATTTTCCCCACCATGGGCAATATCGGACTTAAGGCGTTTATTGCTTCGGTTATCGGCGGTCTGGGAAGCGTTCCCGGTGCAATAATCGGCGCGGTTTTGCTTGGCATCATCGAAACTCTTGTTGCCGGCTACCTCAGCTCAAGTCTGCGTGACTTCTTCTCGTTCGGTATTCTGATCGTCCTGCTGCTCGTAAAGCCCACGGGTCTTATGGGTGTAGACGTACAGGACAAGGCATAAGGAGGGGATGACAGTGTTAGAGTTATTTCAGAATATAAATACCGCCTTCTGCAACTTCTTTGGCATTAACAGCTACATACAGGGCGTTATCATAATGATATGCATCAATATCATCGCCGTCCTTGGCATGTCTGTGCTTACGGGCTTTACAAGACTGTTTTCTTTCGGCAACGCGGGCTTCATGTCGATCGGCGCTTATGCCGTTGCCGTACTCACGGTCAAATGCCATGTGAATTTCCTGATTGCTATCGTGATTGGCGCGGCGTTAGCCGGTCTTGTCGCGTTTCTGCTTGGATCTCTCACCCTTAAGCTCAAAGGCGACTACTTCCTTATTACATGTCTCGGCTTCGGCGAGTGTGTAAGGGTTCTGTTTACCTATATGAGAAAAACGCTCGGCGGTTCTCAGGGCTTCAGCGGCATCCCCGGTTTTTCCACCATGCTTTTTGCGGTCATCCTTACCGTGCTGTGCTTCGTAGTAGCATGGAGATTCATCCATTCAAAATACGGCCGCAATCTTACCTCAATACGTGAGAACGAGGTTGCGGCGGAGGCCGTCGGCGTTAACGCGTTTCGCTGCAAGAGAATGTCTTTTACCTTTTCCGCAATATACGCAGGCATTGCAGGCGCTCTCTACGCAGGCTATCTTATGTATATTGTTCCCACTGCATTTAACCTCGGCAAGAGCTGTGAGCTTATAACCACTACTGTTATCGGCGGTCTCGGCTCTCTTACCGGCTCTGTACTCGGCGCTATCATAGTGACCATACTGCCGGAAATTTTCCGTACCATGTCCGAGTACCGTATGCTTGTTTACGGTATTGCCGTTGTACTTATCATCATGTTCAAGCCTAGCGGACTTTACGGCTATAAAGAGTTCTCGTTCAAGAGAATGTGCGCCGGCATCAAAAAACTTTTCTCCGGCAAGAAAACCGCTAAGGGGGATGCTGCGAAATGAGTAATGAAGTAATCAATCCCGTGCTTGAGATGCAGCATGTCGAAAAGCGTTTCGGCGGCGTTCACGCAATCGACGATTTCAGCGTCAAAATCGAGAAGGGCAAGATCCATGGCCTTATCGGACCCAACGGCGCCGGTAAAACCACTATTTTCAACAATATCACCGGTATTTATGCACCGTCGGCAGGTAAAATCATATTCGACGGCAAGGATATCACAGGTACTGCGCCGTACAAGGTCGCACAGCTCGGTATAGGCAGAACTTTCCAGAACATCCGTCTGTTCTCCAATCTCTCGGTCCTTGAAAATGTTATTATTGCAAGCGGTCTTGACGCGACATATAATATGCCCCAGGCGATTTTCCACAGCAAAAAGTTTTTTGACCGTGAGAAATTTCTGAATGACAAAGCAATGGGGCTGCTTGAAATAGTCGGTCTTGCGGACAAGTGCGAAGAGAAAGCCAGCGCTCTGCCTTACGGCCATCAGCGCAAGCTTGAGATCGCCCGCGCAATGGCGCTTGACCCGAAGCTTCTGCTTCTTGACGAGCCTGCCGCCGGTATGAATGCTGAGGAGTCCCTTGACCTTGTAAACTTCGTAAAAGAGATACGTGAAAAGTTTGATATTACGATTCTTATGATAGAGCACCACATGGATGTTGTTACAAATCTCTGCGACTACTGCACAGTGCTCAACTTCGGCAAGACTATTGCGGTTGGGACCCCGGCGGAAATCAAGGCAAATCCCGAAGTCATCCGTGCATATCTTGGAGGTGAGGATTGATGTCTACCATTCTTAAAGTAACCGATCTCAGAGCCGCATACGGCGGGATCCATGCTCTGCGCGGCGTATCAATGGAAGTGGAGCAGGGCGAGATCGTATCTGTCCTCGGTGCAAACGGCGCCGGTAAATCCACACTCTTGAAGTGCATCTCCTCCGTTATGAAAACCGTTGGCGGCACTATTGAATTTGAAGGGAAACCGGTTTCCAGGAAACCCTACGAAAATGTTGAAGCGGGGCTTGTTCAGGTTCCTGAGGCAAGGCAGATATTTGCCAAGCTTACCGTTGAGGAAAATCTCCGCATCGGTGCCGGCAACCGCAAGGATGCGGCTGGCGTAAAGGCGGATTTTGAGCGTGTTTATGCAATGTTCCCGCGCCTCAAGGAACGTGAAAAGCAGTATGGCGGACTTCTTTCAGGTGGCGAGCAGCAGATGCTTGCGATCGGCCGCGGAATTATGGCAAAGCCTAAGCTTCTCATGTTTGACGAGCCTTCACTCGGGCTTGCTCCCGTTATCGTATCTCAGGTATTTGAGATTATCAAAGAAATCAACCGCGAAGGGATCACCGTTATGCTTATTGAGCAGAATGCCAATAAGGCGCTTGCCATCTCTGACCATGCATATATTATGCAGACTGGCGAGGTCGTAAGATACGGCACCGGTGCAGAACTTCTTGCGGATGAAAATCTCAGTGCGATGTACCTCGGACAGTAAATATTCTCTGAAGGCTTCTGCATTTCGCAGAAGCCTTAACTTTGCTGCTGTGTGCAGATACTGCACAGAGGTGTTGTGAAAACGCTACTTATATGATAAACTGAAGCAGATAACCCGCACCGCTGTACACGTGGTACGAGTGCAGCTGTTGGAAAAATGTACGCCGCAGATATACGCTTGCCGTATTGCAGCGTATATGCAGATTCATTAAAAACGGAGCTTTACTTATGAAAATCTCTAAAAGCGTATGTAAAATTGCCCTTGTTCAGGCGGAGCCGGTTATGTTTGACAAGGCAAAATCTCTTGACAAAGCACTGAAGCTTATCAGGGAAAGTGCCGCCAACGGAGCAGAGCTTATTGTTTTTCCGGAGCTTTTTATTCCCGGATATCCATATGGCATGACCTTCGGCTATACTGTGGGCAGCAGAACAGCCGACGGCCGCGAGGATTGGAAAAAATATTATGACAATTCTCTGCTTGCAGATGGCGTGGAAATTTCCGGTCTTTGCGATGAAGCAAAAAAACTGAACGTTTACCTCAGTATCGGTTATTCAGAGGTGGATGCGGTGACGGCAACGCTCTACAACTCAAATATAATGATTTCTCCCACGGGTGAGCGCATGAATCACAGAAAACTCAAGCCCACCGGAAGCGAACGTGTTGTATGGGGAGACGCGGATAAAGATTTCTTCCCAGTGATGGATACTCCGTGGGGGCCGATGGCGAACCTGATCTGTTGGGAAAGCTATATGCCCCTTGCAAGGGTCGCACTCTATGAAAAAGGAGTGAGCCTCTATATATCTCCGAACACCAATGATAACGCCGAATGGCAGCACACCATACGCCATATAGCCATTGAAGGACACTGTTATTTTGTCAACAGCGATCTGTTCTTTACACGACCCTCTTATCCGGAAACAAAAAGCGGCAGAGAAGAGATAGCGCGTCTGCCGGAAATCGTCTGCCGCGGCGGATCATGCGTTATTGACCCGTTTGGACATGAGGCGTCAGATACCGTATGGGACAAGGAAGCGATAATCTATGCGGAGCTTGATATGCAGAAAGTCCCCGCAAGCCGCATGGAACACGATGTATGCGGACATTATTCAAGACCCGATGTGCTCACTTTGACCGTCAGGAACGATTAAAAGGGTATTCAAAAGCTTTTCTGAGCTGTTGGACGGAACTGCTTTGTAAAAATACGGGTTTATGCAGAGTCTTTGCCGATGCCAAGCTGAAAACAATGCAGCCGGTCTTACCGACCGACTGCATCAAAATTTTATATAGCTCTTTTTGGATTTATAAAAGTGGATAACCCGCGGAGATCAACTCCCGCTCTATATCGTCCACATGCTGCAAATTCCTTGTCTCAAGCACCATCGTTACTATGCACGCAACTATGTCCGATTCCTTGTCTTCGCGGGAGTGGTTGATGTTTATTATATTAGCCCCTGTTTTTGCGACAACTTGCAGCAGGCTTATAAGACTGCCGGGCTTATCCGCTATTTTTGTCGTTACTTCGGTGATGCGACCGGTTTTTGTAAGCCCTTTTGTAAGGACACGTGAAATGGTGGTTACGTCAATGTTTCCGCCGGAGACAATACAGACAGTTTTCTTCTCGGAAACGTCCACCTTGCCGAACAGCACCGCGGCGACGGTTGCTGCACCTGCACCCTCAGCAACGGTTTTCTGATCTTCCATGAGCGCAAGTATCGCGGTTGCAATTTCGTCTTCCTTGACGGTGACGATTTCATCAACATACTTCTTGCAGTAATCAAACGTGAGACTTCCGGGGCATTTGACAGCGATTCCGTCCGCGATTGTCGAAACCGAGGGCAGTGTGACCGGCTCTCCCTCACGCATTGACACGTACATTGACGCTGCGCCTGCCGCCTGAACGCCGATAACTTTACATTCCGGCTTAAGACTTTTTATTGCACAGCCCACACCGCTTATAAGCCCGCCTCCTCCGATAGAGACGACGACCTGCTCCACATCCGGAAGCTGCTCAAGTATTTCAAGACCTATCGTGCCCTGCCCCGCCATAACATGTTCGTCGTTAAAGGGGTGAGCGAAAGTATATCCGTGCTCCTTCACCATGCGTTCTGCTTCTGCGGCGGCGTCGTCATATACGCCGGGGACGAGCACGACCTCCGCGCCGTAGTTCCTTGTGGCTTCCACTTTGCTTATAGGCGCCCCAGCCGGCATACAGATAATGGATTTAATGCCGAGCATTGAGGCAGACAAAGCTATACCTTGCGCGTGATTGCCGGCAGAGCAGGCGATTACGCCTTTTTTGCGCTCGCTTTCAGACAGTGAAGAGAGCTTGTTGTACGCCCCTCTCAGCTTGAAAGCGCCGGTGAGCTGTAAATTTTCCGATTTGATGAAAATATTGCGCCCAAGATTTTTTGCCTGAGTAAGCGGGGTGTAGCGCGCGACCCCTTTAAGCGTCTTTTGTGCACTGCGTATCATTTCAAGATCCAACATAAAACCATCTCCGAATTAAGGTTGCCCTTTATATTAGCACAACTATATTGAAATGTATAGAAAAAATATGGGCAGACAAATGATAAATTCCGAAAAATGAATTATTTTTTAGAAAAAAACAATTTACAAGCGAAATCTGTTGTAGTAAAATCAATACGTTGCGTTGATTTGCAGCAAATCAGTTTAAAGAGGTGTTTTAATGAGCCGCGTAGTAGGCACTTGTTCAAGAGGACTTCGTGCTCCGATTATAAGAGAAGGCGATGATCTGGTCAAAATCGTCACTGACTCTGTAATGCAGGCAGCAGCCAACGGTGAGCTTCAGGTCAGGGACAGAGACGTTCTGGCAATGACGGAGGCAATCGTTGCGAGAGCGCAGGGAAATTATGCGGATGTAAACGACATTGCGGAGGATGTCCGCACCAAGCTCGGCGGCGGGACGGTAGGCGTCATTTTTCCGATTCTGAGCCGCAACCGTTTTTCCGTATGCCTTCGCGGCATAGCAAAGGGCGCAAAGAAAATTGTGCTTATGCTCTCGTATCCTTCTGACGAGGTCGGCAATCACCTTGTTGATATAGACGAGCTGGACGAAAAAGGAGTAGATCCTTACCGTGATATTCTCAGCCTTGAAAAGTACCGTGAGCTGTTCGGATATAAAAAGCACCGCTTTACCGGTGTGGACTATATTGAATTTTATTCCGAGCTTATTAAGGAATGCGGCGCTGAGGTTGAGGTGGTTTTTGCAAACGACGCCAAGGCAATACTTGATTACACAAAAAACGTCATCTGCTGTGACATTCATACCCGCGCACGCACAAAGCGCATACTGAAAACCGCAGGAGCGGAGCGCGTTTTCGGCCTTGACGACATTCTTACCGCACCGGTCAACGGAAGCGGTTATAACGAAGAATACGGCCTGCTGGGAACCAATAAGGCGACGGACGATAAAGTCAAGCTTTTCCCGAGAGACTGCCAGCCGCTTGTTGAGGCCATTCAGGCAAAAATGCTTGAGCTTACTGGAAAACATGTTGAGGTCATGGTCTACGGCGACGGCGCTTTCAAAGACCCCGTGGGGAAGATATGGGAGCTTGCGGATCCCGTCGTTTCTCCGGCATATACCTCCGGCCTTGTCGGTACGCCGAACGAGCTTAAGCTTAAGTATCTGGCAGACAATGATTTTGCCGAACTCAGCGGCGATGAGCTCAAGGCGGCGATCAAGGGCGAAATAGAGAAGAAGGACGGCGATCTTGTCGGCAGGATGGTTTCGGAAGGAACAACCCCCAGACGGCTTACCGACCTTATAGGCTCTCTCTGCGACCTTACATCCGGCAGCGGCGATAAGGGAACACCTATCGTATATATCCAGGGCTATTTTGATAATTATACCTCCGAATATTGATATTTTTTATGAGCCTTCCTGTCCGAAAAGCAGGAAGGCTCTTTTGAATTTTGACCGGTACCGGATAAATGCCGCTTCCATATCGGAGCTATGTATGATAAAATAAACGCAAATATAAGAAAATCGGGGGAAGGATCATGCCAAGGGAAGAGAGACGTTATCTGGCGTCCGCCGGAGAGGAAGCAAAAAATTATCTCAGAGAGCTTAAAGAGTATAAAACGAAAGAAGAAAAAAAGGCTTTCAGGCTGGCATATAAAATAAGAATAAGAGATATGAAGCGAAAAGCGGCAAAGCTTGAAGGTGCAGAAAGAAGATTGACTGAAAAGGCTATACGCCTATTGACTTTCAAAACGGTGCTTATAAACGTTTTCAATAGATGAGCGCTTACATTTCTGCGAGCAGGGAGGAAGGAATATAATGAAGTACGATTTTCTTATTTCGCATCTTACACTTGAAGAAAAGGCCTCGTTGATGTCGGGTAAGGACAGCTGGCGCACCCAAAATATAGACAGGCTCGGTATTCCCTCCGCGCTTATGACAGATGGTCCGCACGGACTAAGAAAGACTGCGGACGGTAAGGAGTACCTTGGATTCAGCAAATCCTTACCGGCCACCTGCTACCCAAGCGCCGCAGGCCTTGCCAACTCATGGGATGAGCGCCTTCTCGAGGAGCTGGGAGAGCATTTGGGGAAGGAAGCCGTTTCCGAAAAAATCGCCATGCTGCTCGGACCGGGGGTAAATATCAAGAGAAACCCTCTGTGCGGGCGGAATTTTGAATATTTCTCCGAGGACCCTTATCTTGCAGGCAAGCTTGCAGCCGCACTTATACGAGGTATCCAATCGCATGGAATATACGCCTGCGTAAAGCATTTCGCGGCGAACTCCCAGGAGCTTCACAGAATGACGGTCGATTCCGTCATGGATGAGCGTACATTGAGAGAAATCTATCTCCCAGCTTTTGAGGCGGCGGTAAAAGAGGGAGGCGTTAAAGCCGTGATGACGTGCTATAACCGCGTAAACGGTGTGTACGGCAGTGAGAATATGCATCTTCTCAAGGAAATACTGCGTGGAGAATGGCACTTTGACGGGATGACAGTTTCCGATTGGGCTGCTGCCAATGACCGCGTTGAGGGGCTTAAAGCCGGGCTTACGCTGGAAATGCCTGCCTGCGGCGGGATAACGGACAGACAGGTCGTCAAGGAGATAAAAGCCGGAGAACTGGATGAGCGGCTTCTTGATGAGCAGGCGGATAAGCTGCTGCAATTTGTGTTTTCAACCGAAAAAGCTCTTGAAAAGGATGTATCCTACGACAGAGCAGAGCATCACCTGTTCGCTCAGCGCGTTGCCGAGGAAACGGCCGTACTCCTGAAAAATGAGGATAATATTCTGCCTGTCGTCGGTCGTGAAAGAAAAGTGGCTGTTATTGGCTCATTTGCGGAAAAACCGAGGTATCAGGGCGGAGGAAGCTCGGAAATAATCCCCACGCTTATGGACAATGCGCTTGACAGCCTGAAGTACCAGGGCATGAATGTGATAGGCTATGCTCAAGGCTTCAGGAGGAGCGGAAAAAGTGACAAAAACCTTATGGATGAAGCGCTCGCACTTGCGGAAAAAGCGGATACCGTGCTTTTGTATCTCGGTCTTGACGAGAGCATTGAATCGGAATGCGTTGACAGGGATAATATGCTGCTTCCGGACAATCAGACAGAGCTTCTCAAGGCGGTAAGCGCCGTAAACAGTTCTGTCGCGGTTGTGCTTTCCTGCGGCAGCGTCATTGAAATGCAGTGGCATAAATACTCGAAAGCGATCGTCCACGGTTATCTCGGCGGTCAGGCCGGAGCAATGGCAATGGCGCGGATATTGACGGGCAAGGTCAATCCAAGCGGCAAGCTGAGCGAAACGATCCCTCTTAACCTTGCATCGGTGCCGTCATCACCGTATTATCCCGGAACGGAAAGCACCTGCGAATACCGTGAGGGCATATTTGTCGGATACCGTTATTATACTACAGCGGGCGTTCCGACAATGTATCCGTTCGGTTTCGGGTTGAGCTATACCGACTTTGAATACAGCGGCTTGCGCATTGAAAACGACAGGGTATTCTTCAGCGTGACCAATATCGGCGCTAAGGACGGCGCCGAGGTCGCCCAGCTCTATATTTCGCCGAACACAAACGGAATTTTCAGGCCGAAGGAGGAACTAAAAGGATTTGAAAGAGTCTATCTTCTTGCGGGAGAGACAAAAGAAATATGCATACAGCTTAACGAGCGCAGCTTTGCACTGTGGAGCACGGCGGAAAACGGCTGGGTGACAGAGCCCGGCGAATACCGTGTGCTTGTAGGTGCGTCTTCAACGGATATACGTCTCGAACTCTGCATTGAAAAGGAGGGAGCGCCGGTTGACGATCCTTATGAGGGGAAAACGCTTGACGCATACAAAACATGCAATGTACAGCGTGTTTCCGATGAGGAATTTACCGCGCTGCTCGGGAAAAATCCGCCGAGAAGAACATGGAACAGGCACAAACCGCTTGAGATGAATGACTGTATCGCACAGAGCGAATATCTTAAAAGCGGCATAGGCAAAAAAATGTACAGGGCTTTCAAGACGGTAAATCTGGGGCTGAAGGCGATAGGAAAAGGGGAGAGCGCAAACAAGGTTGCGTTTCTTCTCAATATGCCGTTCAGGTGTATAGGCAGAAAAACAGGGCTTATGGATGACGAAGCCATGAAAACGTTTATGCGGCTTGTCAACGGAGAGTGCAGTTTATCAGACGTGCTGCATAAACGGTGATACGGAGGAGCATCCCGGTACAGCTGTCAAAACTTTTTTTCGCTATATGTTGCAAAATATGTATATATTATGGTAAACTGTAAAAGAACAGTTGTCTGCCGATATGGCAGCACGGAGGGATTAGATATGATAAAGAAAATATCAAAATTGACAGCGGTGCTTCTTCTGGTTTTCTGCCTGCTGCCGGTTCAGGCTTTTGCAACGGGGTATTATGACTCCGGTCTTCCTCAGCCGGATGAGTATTTTGACCCTTGGGGCGGTTACGATTCGTCTTGGGGCATCCCGACATGGGGCAGCCCGACATGGGGCGGCGATCAGTCGTGGGATAATAATTATTCGGTTTCTTCCTCGGTATCTGCTCCGGTCATTACAAGCGGTCCGAGTTCGTTTATGGGCGCACGAGGGGATATTCCCGGCGCACTCAGAGTTGAGGCGAGCAGCTATGACGGCGGATATATCTGCTATCAGTGGTATATGAGCTATACCGGAAACCGCAATGAGATTTTTGCCGTTAACGGTGCGATTGGCAACGCCTATACGCCCGAACAGATACTCGGCACCGTATATTACTGCGCCGGGGTATACAGTGTTTCGGGTGAGCTGCGCAGTGAAGAGGTGTTCACCGATATGGTTCCGGTCACGTATTCCGGGATAGAGATTACAAACCTCCCGAACAAGCTCAGCTACACCAAGGGGGCGGCGGTCGATCTGAGCGGTCTCGTCGTAACAGTTTATGACGGTTTCTCCGGAAGCTGGCAGTCAACCAACGGCTCCGGTCTCAGCGTATACCCGTCAGTACTCAATTCCGTCGGTCAGACGGCGATAGAGGTCAGCTATAACGGCTCAAGCGATGTTTTTTATGTATCGGTAGGCAACGGGACAGGTACCGCTGCCGGCAACGGTACAGCTGCAAACGGCGGTACAGCCGCGGCTTCGACCGACGCTCAGACGGCGGCAGACGGCTCTCACGTTCACACTTTCGGCGAATGGGAGGTCACAAAACCCGCGACCTGTGTCACAACGGGAATAGAGACTCGCACATGTGAAGTATGCGGTGAGACTGAGACGCAGGAAATTCCTCGTACAGATCATACGTGGGATGAGGGCGTTATCACAAAAGAGCCGACAGAAACTTCAAACGGCGCACGCTTGTATACATGCACCATTTGCAAAGCAAATAAGAGCGAGATAATTCCTGCCGGTTCAGCTTCCGATGTGGATGCCAAAACGGCAAGCCTCAACATAAACGGCGGCGATCCTCAGGCAACGGACGCTCCTACATATAATGATAACTCTGTCACAGGTAAAGTGGATACAGCTGCCACCGGCGCCAACGGAGGCGAAAATGCCGCTTCTGGAAAGGTAAACAATAACGGAAGCAGCAGCGGCTGGTGGCTGATCCCGGTATCTGCGCTTCTCCTTGTCGGAACGGGAACAGGCGCCTATTATCTTATGAGAAAAAAGGGCAGTGAGGAATAAATAATCAATTTTTGATAAAGGAGACAGCCTATGGGACTTTTAAAAGCGGCGGTCGGCTCTGCCGGCGGAGTACTTGCGGATCAATGGAAGGAATACTTTTACTGTGATGCGCTTTCCGAAAATGTGCTCGCGGTAAAGGGAAAAAAGAGGATCGGTTCGCGTTCGTCCAACAAGCACGGGTCGGATAACATCATTTCAAACGGCTCGATCGTAGCTGTGGCGGACGGTCAGTGCATGCTCATTGTCGAGCAGGGAAAAATCGTCGAGGTCTGTGCTGAACCGGGCGAATTCAAATACGATTCATCGACCGAGCCGACGATATTTTCCGGTAATCTCGGCGAAAGCGTAGTTGAGGTGTTCAAAAATATCGGTAAACGCTTCACGTTCGGCGGGGAAGCTCCAAAAGATCAGAGGGTTTACTATTTCAACACAAAGGAACTTGTCGGCAATAAATACGGTACGCCGTCTCCTGTCCCTTTCCGCGTTGTTGACAGGAACGTAGGGCTTGATGTTGATATTGCGATCAGCTGCTTCGGCGAATACAGCTACAGAATTTCAAACCCGCTGCTTTTCTATACAAACATCTGCGGCAACGTAGCTGATGAATATACGAGAGACCAGATATCCGGTCAGCTCAAGACAGAGCTTCTTACGGCTTTGCAGCCTGCTTTTGCCAAAATTTCGGATATGGGTATCCGTTACTCGTCCTTGCCCGGACATACTCTGGAGCTTGCGGATGCGCTTAATGATGTTCTGTCCTCGAAATGGCGCGATCTCCGCGGCATAGAGATTGTTTCCTTCGGCGTGTCGAGCGTCAAAGCAAGCGCTGAGGATGAGCAGATGATAAAGGAGCTGCAGCGCAATGCGGCTTTCCGTGACCCGACAATGGCGGCAGCTCACCTTGTGGGCGCACAGGCGTCGGCTATGCAGACCGCTGCCGGAAATCAGGGCGGCGCGGCTATGGCCTTTATGGGTATGAACATGGCTGGCAACGCAGGAGGCGTCAATGCACAGTGCCTTTATCAGATGGCGGCGAACCAGCCGCATACCAATGCGCAGAGCGTTGCGGCAGCGGATGAATGGGTGTGCTCACAGTGCGGGGCAAAGGTAAGCGGAAAATTCTGCCCGGAATGCGGCGCGAAAAAGCCTGAGACGAATTTCTGGGTCTGCTCATGCGGCAAACAGAACAAAGGCAAATTCTGCTCCGAATGCGGTGCAAAAAAACCAGCCGGCGTACCGCAGTATAAATGCGATAAATGCGGCTGGGAACCTGAGAACCCCACAAAACCTCCGAAATTCTGTCCGGAATGCGGCGATCCGTTTGATAATAACGATGTGATTTGATTATTTCAGTCCATGCGCTAAACCGCATGGACTGTGTTATAAGCAAAATGACTAAAAAATGTTTTATTGCCATACTCTTTCTGCTGCTTCTTTCGGCATGCGGCAGAAGCACTTCAGCCGCTGACGGAACTTATATCTGTGAGCAGATAATCAAAGACGGAACCAAGCTTGAAGCGGGCGAATTTTACTCTCCAGCTCCTGTGCTGACGCTTTACGGAAACGGTAAGGCAAAGCTTGATGTAAACGGCAAAAGCTGCAGAGGTACATGGAATTATTCGGACGACGTTTTCATACTCTCTATGGGACAATTCCAATCCTGCGGTACGCTTAAAGACGGCGTATGTGCCGTTGATCTTTTTGGGCAGGGGGTCACATATTGCTTTTTCCGCGGCGATTCCCGGCTGCCGGATTGGGAGAAGGCCGCGGAAGAGACATTGACCAATAACCGATGGAGCGGTGACTGGTATGGTTATTGGCATCTTGAAAATGCTTCCGGTGAATGGGAAAATCTGGATGGAATGTACTTTGACTGCTTCGCGAAGGTCGATGTAAAAAGCGATAACTCCGGAAAGATTGTCATTTGGGATGAAAAAAGCTCGTTTTCGGAGCCTGTTTCGGCGGTTGAAATCAGCCTTGATCTTTTTCCGTCGGACGGTTACGGCAGAGCAATCTCGGAATCCGGTTTTTTCTTTTCCGATGATATAGAAGAGAATACATGGGTAATTGAGCCTGATAATGAAGCGCTTGAAAACGTTATTTCCTTTTCGGCGCACTACGACGGACAAGACGGCGGATTCGACTATTTTGTTTTTTTGCGCCCGTGGGGCTATATATGGGATGATGCATTGGAAGCGGGAAACGTTCGCTTTCCGTATTACTACGACAGCTGGTATATCCCTCTGCTCAGCGATAAGCAGGAAATGCCGGAAAAATTTGAGCGATAAAAGGTCTAAAATATCTCTGGCGATAAACTTATTATATAATTTCGAGGTGAGCAAATGGCAAATCAGGTTACAAACTACAAATGTCCCGCCTGCACCGGACCGATTCATTTTGACAGCGACAGCGGGAAAATGGTCTGTGATTACTGCGACAGTGTGTTTGAAGTATCAGAGATAGAGGAGTTTTATAAAGACGAAAATGCCGCGGCAGCTGCCAGCCAGCCGGCCACGGCACCGGGTGATGCATGGGACTTGGAAGGCAGCGAGGAATTATCTGAAGCGTCAGGTCTGCATGCGTATACCTGTCCGAGCTGCGGCGCGGAGCTTATCTGTGAAGAAACCACAGCCGCAACAAGCTGTCCGTACTGCGGCAATCCAACGATTATACCGGCGTCTCTTTCGGGTGCGCTTAAGCCTGACATGATTGTTCCGTTCATGCTGGATAAAGAGACGGCAAAGAAATCTCTGCGTGAGCATTTTAAAGGGAAAAAGCTTCTTCCGAAACAGTTTGCTGAGGAAAATCATCTTGATGAAATAAAAGGCGTCTATGTCCCGTTCTGGATTTTTGATGCGGAGTCAAGAGCCGACGCTGAATTTTCAGCAACCAAAGTGAGAACATGGAGCGACAGCGAGTTCGATTATACCGAGACGCGTTATTATCAGCTTGAGCGCTGCGGCCGTGCTTTATTTGACAATATACCGGTTGACGGCTCCAAGAAGATGTCTGACGAGCTTATGGAATCTCTTGAACCCTTTGATCTTTCTAAGGCTGTTGAGTTCAGAACATCATATCTTAGCGGATTCTTTGCTGACAAGTATGATACGCCGGCAGAAACATGCGTGGAAACAGCAAACAGCCGTGTTAAGGAAAGCGCATTGGCACTTCTTCGTTCCACGACCGGCGGATATCTTTCCGTGACGCAGGACAGCGGCAGGGTAAGAGTCTCAAACGGAAAAGCAAAATATGTATTGCTGCCGGTCTGGATTTTGAATTCCACATGGAACGGAGAGAAGTTCATATTTGCAATGAACGGGCAGACAGGAAAATTTGTCGGCGATTTGCCGGTTGATAAAAAACTTGCGTGGAAAATGCGGTTTATTTACGGCGGCGCGGCAGCGCTGATCCTCACGGCAGTCGAATTTCTGCTTGGAGCATTTTAACGGGAGGGGACGACATGAAAAAAATTACTTCAGCATTTCTTTCCGTCCTGCTGCTTTTGTCTGTGTTGTCAGCTGCTTACGGCACGGAAGAATTTGTCTTTGATGACTATGGATATATCCAAGAAATAGGGATTTTAAACGATCAGGCACGGGAGATCACAGAAAGCTCCGGATATATTGCAAGCTGTGCAATAACAGATTCTGTACCTGGCACGAACGGCAATGAGCAGGCTCAGCGGCTTTTTGAAGAAAAGTTCGGAACGGGCGAAGGAATCATGCTTCTCGATTGTGTTGATACGCAGAATTGTTATATATACTTCTCCAAGAATCTATACGAAAACCTGGCGGAAGCAGATGCGCAGACTCTTTTTGAAGCCTATGATTCACAAACAGACTATGACTCGGCGGTTTCGGCATTTCTTGATGCAGCCGGGTTGCTTTTGGATTCTGTGCCTGCTGGCGGTATAGCGGAAACTGCACAGAGCGAGAATGTCATTCCAGAAAGCAGATTATATTCACGGGTTGTTGATTTGGCAGACGTCCTGTCCGAAGCGGATCATAGTAAGCTGAATAGTTTGGCAGACAGCATAAGCGAGCAATATAAATGCGATGTAGCTGCTGCATTTGTCGAAAGCACGGACGGCAAAGATATTCAAGCCTTTGCGGATGATTTCTATGACTATAACGGTTATGGTTATGGCGATTCCGACGACGGCATAATGCTTGTTATAGCAGTCGGCGACAGAGAATATGCAATCACTACGCACGGGTATGGTGTACACGCAGTGACAGACAGGGCACTGGATTATCTGGAAAAGTCATTTATAGATGATTTATCCGCAAACAATTGGGCGAACGCGGGGGTTGACTTCATCTCAGCCGGCGGTGAAATTTTATATAACGCCGCATATGAACGCCAGAGCGGTGCAGAAACAGAAGCGGCAAAATTAAACCCGATAGAGCTGATCCCGATAAATATAGTGATCGGTTTAGCAATAGGATTTATTGCGGTTGCGATAATGAAAGGCAAGCATAGATCCGTTATAAAGAAGACGGAAGCATCCGGTTACTTACGGGACGGCAGTTTTAAGCTGACGTATTCAAACGACAGATTTATACATTCGCAGGTAAACCGTGTAAAGAAGCCTGAGCCTCAGAGGTCATCCGATTTTTCCGGCGGGACGACGACTCACATAAGCTCTTCTGACAGAACGCATGGCGGAGAAAGCGGAAAATTCTGATAAAGTAAACGACTGTTCACGAAAACTTGACGTGAACAGTCGTTTACTTTGCCGACTTATTTGTCTGAAACCCGCTCTGCCGAGATTGTGATTCGGCCTAAATCACTCTGCGGACCGTCGCCGATGATTTTTACATTGCAGAAGCCTTTCGAAAGGAGAAGGTTTTCAAGATATTCAAAGCTATATATATGCTCTATATGTTCTTCTTCGGAGCGCTCCCACAAGCTTCCCTTTTTTGAGAAAATATCCATATCGTAGTATATGCAGTCCTCCTCACGGCTGATTTCGGAGCGCCACAGGCACAGCACGTCATCCTGCTCGTCAACATATACCTGACCGTCCATTGACTCTATCCATTCGGGGGAGCGTATATCAAAGAGAAACAGACCGGATGGGCGTATAAAGCATGAAAGCTTGTAAAAAAGTACGGGCAGCTCAGCGGGCGGAATGTAATTTATTCCGTCGAGAGAGCAGTATGCAGCATCTACTGTTCCGTAAAGATCAAGCTCTGCGGCCTCCTGGCAGAGGAAAAGCGGTGTTTGCCCATCGTCGGCGAACTTCTCCCGCGCCTGCATCAGCATATCCTCTGACGCATCCACCGCGATCATTTCATACCCGCGCCGCGCCATAATATCTGTCAGTGTTCCCGTTCCGCAGAAAAGATCGAGCAGAAGCCTGAATTCTCCCGTGCGGCTATGAAATTCCCTTTCGTAACAGTCTGCAAAGGACGAATACGGTACGTCACCTGTCAATTCATCATACCATGCCGCGAGGGGACCGTAGCAGCTCACTTTTTTTCCTCCCTGCTCTTGATGCGCGGGAAAACGATATCATATCCGCCTGCGCCGTACTGCAAAGACCTGTTTACACGGCTTATCGTGGCGGAAGATGCGCCGGTAAGCTCAAGGATATCGTTATATATCATCCCGTCGTCAAGGCACGAGGCGACCTGATACCTCTGCTCCATTGCCATAAGCTCTGAAATTGAGCACAGATCGCTGAAAAACTTCATGCACTCTTCCTTCGTCTTCAAGGTGAGAATGGCATCGTACATTTCTTCGCACCGCTGTTTTCTTGGGAGCTTATTCATATGACCCCTCCGTTCCGCATTGTCTGTATATTTACATTTTTATGTTACTACATTAATTTAAAAAAGTAAAGCATAAAAGCACAAATATCTAAAATTCCGCAGCCGAATGAACGGCTGCGGAGAAAAATCGAGTCTGTCTGTAAGCCGGGTTCTGTCTTAAACGACCATCTATCTAGTTCTTCCGTTGCCGAAAGAATCAAGCCGCCTCCTGAGAACGGCCGGGCCGACCGTATGTTCTCCCACGGCGTTGCTCCGGATAGAGTTTACAGCGTATACATGTCTCCATGCTACGAGTGAGCTCTTACCTCACTTTTCCACCCTTACCGCAAAAAGCGGCGGTATATCTCTGTTGCACTTGTCCGAGGGTCACCCCTGGCGGGCGTTACCCGTTATCCTTGCCCTGCGGAGCCCGGACTTTCCTCACGCGCAGGCTTTCGCCTTGCGCCCGCGGTCGTTCGGCATACTCGATGAATGTATTTTAATCATTTGCGCGCCTCAAGTCAATAATAAATCTTGTATTAACGCCGGAAAAGATTTATAATAAACTGATTGCGAGGGGATCAGACTTGACATTAAATGACTATATTATTTCAATAAAGGATAAAAGAATCGCCGTTGTTGGACTTGGAGTGAGCAATCTTCCGCTTATAAAACTGCTTCTCAGCTTCGGGTGCGATGTAACTGGCTGTGATAAACGAAGCTTTGCGCAGTTAGGGGCGGATGCGTTGGATCTTATAAGCCGGGGCGCCAAGCTGAAGCTTGGTGAGAAGTATCTTGACGGGCTTGACCATGATATCATTTTCCGCACACCCGGGCTTATGCCTTTTGATGAGCATCTTAAAGCGGCGGAAAAAAAGGGAAGCGTTATAACTTCGGAAATGGAAGTTTTTTTCGCCCTTTGCCCCTGCCGTACCGTTGCGGTAACAGGTTCAGACGGGAAAACGACCACAAGCACGATTATTTCGGAGCTTTTGAAGCATGCCGGCTGCACAGTTCATCTTGGCGGCAATATAGGTACTCCGCTGCTGTGTGAGATACCGCAGTTCAAAGAAAGCGATATTGCCGTACTCGAATTAAGCTCGTTTCAGCTGCACAGCATGCGCTGTAAACCGGATATAGCGGTAATCACGAATATTTCGCCGAATCATCTTGATAAGCATAAGGATTATCAGGATTATATTGATGCAAAGCGCAGTATTTTTATGATGCAGGACAGCGGAGACAGGCTTGTCCTGAACTTTGATGATGCGCACAGCGATTATTATGCGGGATTTGCCAAAAGCCGGATCTCGTATTTTTCTGACAAGTCGGAGGTCGGACGCGGCTGTTTCTGCAAGGACGGAATAATTTACCGCGCCAAGGATGGCAATGTAACGGAGCTGCTGCATACCGATGATATTCTGCTGCCGGGGGAGCATAATGTGCTCAACTATCTTGCGGCTTTTACAGCGACTGAGGGACTTGTCAGCGATGATGACTGCCGCTGCGTTGCAGGGAGCTTTTCTGGTGTTGAGCACCGGCTTGAGCTTGTGCGTGTGCGCGGCGGTGTGACATACATAAACGATTCTATCGGCACAAGCCCCAGCAGAACCGCAGCGGGGCTGAGAGCTATGAAGGTAAAGCCTATCGTCATTGCCGGCGGATACGATAAGCACATTCCGTTTGACAGTCTCGGCGACGATCTCTGCCGCATGGCAAAAAAGGTTTTCCTTACAGGCGATACCGCCGATAAGATAGAAGCGGCGATAGCATCTTCAAGGTTTTACGGCGAAAGCGGGCTCGAAACTGTCAAAATTGATGATTTCACAGAGACTGTTCTTGCCGCCGCCGAAGCGGCGGAGGACGGCGACATCGTCCTTTTCTCTCCGGCCTGCGCCGCCTTTGACCGGTTCAAGAATTTTGAAGAGAGAGGAAAATACTTCAAGAAAATAATTATGGAGCTTAAGTAATGAAAATATCGGAAATCAGACCGGAAGTATATGAGCTTGCAGAAAAGGCGACGGAGAAGCTTGACCCCGTTTTCAGAAAAATCGACGCCGTTTCAATGCAGAATACAAAAAAAGTTATGGAAGCCTTTCAGGAGAATAAAGTATCGGAAAGCTGCTTCGCCGGAACAACGGGATACGGATATGACGATCTCGGCAGGGAGGTTCTTGACAGGATATATGCCCGCATATTCGGAGCGGAAGCCGCGCTTGTCAGGATTAATTTTGTAAACGGCACACATGCCCTTACCGCGGCAATGTTTGCCGTGGTAAAGCCGGGAGACGTTATTCTTTCCGTCACCGGAACACCGTATGATACGCTGAGGAGCGCTATCGGCATTTCAGGCGGCTGCCATGGTTCTCTTAAATTCTACGGGATTGATTATGCCGAGGTTTCGCTTGCCGACGACGGAGAGCCGGATTATGACAAAATAGAAAAAGCAGCTGCGGACAGAAGAGTCGCGGCTGTTATGATACAGCGTTCACGCGGCTATGAAGACCGAAAGGCGCTGTCGGTCGCAGAGATCGGCAGAATATGCGATATAGTCCATAGAGTAAACCCTGAGGCCAGTATAATGGTCGATAACTGCTACGGTGAGTTTACGGATGTGATAGAGCCTACACAGGTGGGGGCGGATATAATTGCAGGCTCTCTTATAAAGAATCCGGGAGGGGGAATTGCGCCGACAGGCGGATATATCGCAGGGAAAGCAGAGCTTGTTGAGCGTGCGGCGATACGTCTGACCACGCCGGGGATCGGCGGAGAGTGCGGTTCAACGCTCGGAAATAACCGCCTGCTTTTTCAGGGGCTGTTCATTGCGCCGCACACCGTTGCACAGGCGCTGAAAACGGCGGCTTTCTGCGCGGCGATGATGGATGAGCTGGGTATCGAAAGCTCTCCGGCGTATAATGCGGAGCGTTCGGACATTATCCAGATGATAAAGCTCAAATCACCGGAGCGTATGAAAAAGTTCTGCCTTGGGATACAATCCGGCGCACCTGTTGATTCTTTTGTTACCCCGGAGCCGTGGCCGATGCCGGGATATGACTGCCCGGTTATTATGGCTGCCGGTTCGTTTATCCAGGGCTCATCTATTGAACTTTCCGCTGACGGACCGATACGGGAGCCGTATACCGTGTATATGCAGGGAGGACTTACCTTTGAGTCCGGTAAATTGGGGGTAATGATGGCTGTAAGTGCCATGTTGGAGGAATAAAGCGGCATATAATACATGGGGGAGATGAATCCATGTATTTAAGAAAACTGTTTCGCCGTAAATCCAGGTACATATATCTTGACAGCAGCAACTTGAAAAATGACGTCTCAAAAAGTAAAAAGCGGATGGTTTTCCTTACGGTGACTGCGATCCTTTTTCTTTTTGTGGCAAGCGCGTTCCTTTTCCTGAACGATATCTCGTCGCAGATAGCGGTTTCCGATGCGTGCGACATTGTTACCGTCAAGGTCAACCGCACTATCGCGGATATTTTCAGGGAACAGAATTATGACGCCGACTGGTTCGTCTCTTTTGAAAAAGCGGATAACGGAGATGTCAGCGCGGTAAGCTGCAATATGTCGAGGATAAACAGCCTTTCCGCGGAAATACTCAGCAGGACGGTCGATTCCACGTCAAATAACACGATCTCCGTCTCAATACCCGTCGGGAACCTTACGGGTGTGAGCCTGCTCATGGGACGCGGTCCGAAGATCCCCGTCAAGATCCTTATGCTCACATCTTCAAGGGTGGAGTTCAATAACAATCTTATCAGCGCGGGAATAAATCAGACAAAGCATCAGATAAATATTGACGTGATCGTTGACGTCAGCGTTTTGCTCCCGTGGGGAACAGAGAGCAGTCAGGTTCGTACCGAGGTGCTTATTGCCGATACGGTAGTCGTCGGGAATGTCCCGCAGACCCTTTTTGATATGCAATGACTGAAATCCTCCGTGCGCGGGGGGCAATCAAACTGTTTGTGCTGATAGAACGCATGGAGAATTAAGATGGACGTAAAAAAACAAATCGAAAAACTCAGAAAAGAGCTGAACTATCACAGCAAGCTGTACTATGTTTATGACAGAACCGAAATTTCTGATTATGAGTATGATATGCTGATGCAGCGGCTCAAAACGCTTGAAAGCGAGCATCCGGAACTGATCACTCCAGATTCGCCGACCCAGCGAGTCGGCGGTCAGGCACTTTCGCAGTTTGAACCAGTCACGCATCAGGTTCCGCTTGAAAGCCTCACAGACGTATTTTCTTATGATGAACTTTTTGAATTCGGCAGCCGTATGGACTCGCTGATACCGGCGCCGCACGATTTCAGCGTTGAACCCAAGGTAGACGGACTGTCCATGTCGCTTGAATATGAAAACGGCGTTTTCATCCGCGGGGCAACCAGAGGCGACGGCATTACGGGTGAAAACGTGACTGAAAATCTAAGGACTATCCGGTCGCTTCCGCTGAGGATTGATAATGCGCCGGAAAGGCTGATAGTCCGCGGTGAAGTGTATATGTCCAAGGCGGCTTTTGAAAAGATCAACGCCGAAAGAGAGATACGCGGGGAAAATCCGCTTGCAAATCCAAGGAATGCGGCTGCCGGCTCAATACGTCAGCTGGACCCCAGAATCGCCGCCTCAAGGAGGCTTGATATCGTCTTTTTCAATATGCAGTTTTCATCTGACATGAGATACCATACTCATGCGGAGACGCTTGACGCGATGCGTGAAATGGGCTTCCCGGTCATTCCCTATAAACGCTTTGACAAGATAGGGGAGTGCGTGGAGCAAATACGCTGGCTCGGAGAAAACCGGGATGCGCTCCCATATGAAATGGACGGGGCGGTAATAAAAATAAACGATCTATCCCAACGTGCAATGCTCGGAAGCACGGCAAAGGCGCCGCGCTGGGCGGTCGCGTTCAAATATCCGCCGGAGCAGAAGGAGAGCAGGGTCAAGGATATCATTGTTCAGGTCGGCAGAACAGGCGTTCTGACGCCTAAAGTCATTATTGAGCCGATAAGGCTTGCGGGAACTACCGTATCCGCGGCGACACTTCATAATCAGGATAATATATCAAGGCTCGATATCAGGATAGGGGATACGGTGATTCTTCAGAAGGCCGGCGAGATCATTCCCGAGGTGGTTGCTGTGGCGGTCGAAAAAAGGCCGGAGGGAACCGTACCGTTTACTATGCCGGAAAGATGTCCGGAATGCGGATCTCCTGTCGTTCGTGACATTGACGGCGCCGCATACAGATGTACAAGCCCGGAGTGTCCTGCGCAGGTGCTGAGAAATATCGCGCATTTTGCATCCAGAGAGGCAATGGACATTGAAGGGCTCGGCATCTCGGTGTGCGAAAGCCTTATAAAAAACAAGCTTGTCGAATCAGCGGCGGATATTTATTATCTTGAGCCGCAGTCTGTCGCTATGTTGGATCGCATGGGCGAAAAGTCGGCGAGTAACCTTATCGATGCTATCGAAAAAAGCAAATCCGCCGGGTTATCGAGGCTCATATGCGCTTTCGGCATCAGGCAGGTCGGGCAGAAAGCAGCCAAGGTGCTTGCTTCTCACTTTGGAAACCTTGACAGTCTTGTCCGTGCCGATGTAAATGAACTTACTCTTATTCCGGATATCGGCGGAATCACCGCACAGTTTATCACCGAGTGGTTTTCTAATCCGCAGTCGCTGCATCTTATAGAGCGGCTTCGCTCTGCGGGGGTGGATTTTACAAGCCACGAGGAAATAAAAGACAACAGATTTGCCGGGATGACATTTGTGCTGACGGGAACGCTGAATAACTATAAGCGTGATGAGGCCGGCGCTATTATTGAGAGCTTCGGCGGAAAGGTGTCCGGTTCGGTCAGCAAAAAGACGAGTTTCGTCCTTGTCGGTGCGGAAGCAGGAAGTAAGCTCACAAAGGCAGAAAGCCTTGGAATAAAGATCATCAGCGAAGAAGATTTTATGGAAATGATAAAATAATTCTTTTGTCATGTAACAAAAATCGGGATGCTTCGTACTGAATATATAGCAGTTTCTGATTTTTTGCACAGGACGAGTGATAATATGTCAAATAAAATCTTTTTTTCCTCTTTCAAAGCAAAATTAGAATGTTTGGATGACGTACTCGGCTTTGCCGAAAACTGTCTTGAAAAGTGCGGATGCCCGATGAAGAGCATGAATCAGATTTGTCTTGCCCTTGAAGAAGCTTTTGTAAATGTGGCAAGCTATGCATATCCTGAGTCGGACGGCGAGGCGGAGCTGCGTATTGAATATGACGGTGATCGAGTACTGCTTATGCTGTCTGACAGCGGTGTGCCGTTCAACCCTCTTGAAAACGCCGAGCCGGATGTTACCCTGAGTGCGGAAGAGCGCGATATCGGAGGTCTGGGAATATTTATGGTGAAAAAAATTATGGATGAGGTTGCTTATTCATATTCTGACGGTAAAAATTTTCTCACAATGGAAAAGAAATTTGCATAAGGCATAAGGTATAAAAGAAGAGAGCACATTTCGTGCTCTCTGAAAGGGTCAGATGCTTTTTGCGCTTTCCGCTATCATGCGCCGCGCTTTTGTCATCTTTATCTGGTGCCTCAACGCTTCTTCGCCGACTATTGCAAGTACATCCTTATCGCTCATCTGATACTGAACCGCCAGCTCATATACCGCTTTATCAAGCTCAGCATCGCTTGCGGCTATACTCTCGGCGTCAACAACGGCGGTCAGAAGGAAATCCACCATACACTGCCTTTCGGCTTCACTGCGGTTTTCCTCAAGCCATTGCCCGTATGAGCTTCCCTGCGAACGAAGGAACGCCTCGAAAACCTGTTCGCCTATCACCTCCGGGGGAAGCGTGTTCCTTGCTTCTGCCCTCCGCTCAATGGCTTTTATTATTTCATCTTTTTCCGCTTCAAAGCATACGTCTCCGATACATTCGGCAAAATAATCAATGTCCTGCATCCCCATATTGAGATAGCTTTCGGAAACTTCCATAGCGTCGGCCCAGCGGGTTTCTTCGTCTTGTTCACTGTCAAGCTCAGATAAGATCGCGTATACGTCTGTCAGGGCATTGAGGGAAACGCTTTGCAGAAGTTCCGTCTCCTGCTCAAGCTTTATGGTTTCGAGCTTGCGGTTGACGATCAGCAGCGGAAGCTCGACCTCCGCATTGTACGCGGCGGCGGTTACGGCAGCCTCTTCAAAATCCTCGCAATGACCGATATCCACCGGCACTCCTTTGTACTGCCCAAGTACAACCTTGGGAGAAGCCGCCGCTTCAAAACGCATTTCGAGCGAACCGTCCTCATGCTCATCCATCGCGGTAACGCGTGTGAAGAGAAGCGAATCTATTCCGAGAGATTTTGCATGGAACGTGATATAATATTCAACAGCTTTCTGCGGCGTGGAAAAATCGTCAATATCACTCTTGTCGAGAATAAGCCGGGCGGTGACGGTTCCGTTTTCAAAGCTTGATTCAATTACTTGCATTTCTGTTTCTCCTTGTCTTTTATGGAATTATTTTAATACAAAGTTTATTTTCCGTCAATTATTTTTACTGTGATCAATTTGGTATAATATAACCGTGAGGTACATATATGCACTCCAGACTTCCGTTTTCAACCGCCGATATTCTGATCCCGGACACTGATCTGAGAAAATGGTCCACCATTGCATGCGATCAGTTCACATCTCAGGTCGAATATTGGGATAAAGCAAAAAAAGAGGTCGGCGATTGTCCTTCCTGCTTAAACATTACCCTGCCCGAAATATATCTGAATGACGAGCCGGAAAGGCGAATAGAAGAGATCAACAAAACCATGAGACAATACCTTGATGCGGGATTGTTTACCGAATATAAGGACGCGCTTATTCTGGTAGAGCGCGAAGTGACCGGCGGCAGGATACGAAGAGGGCTTGTAGGCAAGTTCTCCCTTGACGATTACGACTATACTCCGGGCGCCCGTTCGGCCATCAGACCGACGGAAGGAACGGTCGTTTCACGCCTCCCGGCAAGAGTGGATATCAGGAAGGGAGCGCCGCTTGAACTGCCGCACATAATGATCCTGATGGATGACGGCGGAGAGATGATTCTTGAATCCGTTGATACATCCCCTCAGAAGCTTCTCTATGATTTTGAGCTTATGCTTGGCGGCGGCAGGATAAAAGGCTGGCTTTTATCTGAGGATACAAAAAAAGAGATCCTTTCAGAGCTGGAGACGCTGGCAGACAGTTGTGCCGTTCAGGGGAAGATGCTTTTTGCCGTGGGCGACGGGAACCATTCTCTGGCAGCCGCAAAGGAGAGCGCCGGACTGATAGCTACGCCGGAGGCGCGTTACGCGCTTGCCGAGCTTGTGAATATCCACAGCGACGGCGTTGAGTTTGAGCCGATATACAGGGTAGTTTTCAACGTTGATGCCGCGAACTTTATAGATGAACTGCGCCGGCGTTTCCACGGAAAGCAAGGAAGAAAGGTGGAATTCATTTCGCCGGACAGCAGAGGCGCTGTTTACGTGCAAGGCCTTGAAGCGGACGTTTTGCAGGGCTTTATTGACGAATACATTTCATGCCATGAGGGCTCATCCGTGGATTATATTCACGGTGAGGAAACAGTCAGAGCACTGGCAGCGAAAAAAGATACGGTAGGCCTTGTTTTCAGCGGCATGGACAAAACCGAACTTTTTGATTACGTAAATGAAAACGGAGCCCTGCCGAGAAAAACTTTTTCGATCGGGCATGCTGCGGATAAGAGATATTATCTTGAAGCACGCATAATCAACCGAGGTTAAAGGGGCGGGTATATGGAGAGAGAAATATTAAAAAAATATGCAGAGCTTATTGCCAGAAAAGGCGTAAATATCAGAAACGGACAGCAGGTAGTCATCCGCACGGAGCCTGAACAGCTTGAGTTTGTTGCGATGCTCGTTGAGCAATGCTATTTTGCCGGAGCTTCAAAGGTATGCATAGATTGGCGCTTCACTCCGGCAATCAGGCTTGATATTGAACATCAGAGTGAAGAAATGCTTTCCGGTGTTGACGCATGGGAAGAAGAACGGCTTAAACAGCGCTGTGAAGTTTTGCCCGCCAATATTTATCTCGATTCCGATGCTCCGGACGCTTTTGACGGTATAGATCAGGAAAAATGGGCACGGGCGCAGCAAAAGCGCTTTGCCGTAACGAAAAAATACAGGGATATGATGGAAAACCGCTATCAATGGTGCGTTGCGGCGGTTCCCGGGAAAAAGTGGGCGAAAAAGGTTTTCCCCGGCTGCTCCGAAGAGGAGGCTGTGGAACGCCTGTGGCAGGCGATAATATTCTGCTCCAGAGCGGACTTGGATCCGATGAGGCAATGGGAATTACATAACAGTGAGCTTCACAGGCGCTGTGAAAAGCTGAATTCACTCAGGCTTCGCCGACTGCATTATTCAAGCGCTTCCACCGGCACTGATTTCACCGTGGGTCTCATGGCGCAGATGCGCTTCATGGGAGGCGCCGAGTATTTGCCGGACGGTATCACAGCGTTTAACGCAAATATCCCGTCCGAGGAGATTTTTACTACCCCGATGAAGGGCGACGCAGAAGGAATCGTCTATTCCACCCGACCGCTCTGCTATCGCGGCGTCATGATAGAAAACTTCTACCTGAGATTTGAAAAGGGAAGGGTTGTTGAGTTCCATGCGGAGAAAAACGAAACGGCGCTGAAAGGGCTGCTTTCAATGGATGATGGGGCGTCAATGCTCGGGGAATGTGCGTTTGTTCCGTATTCCGGGCTTATCGGTCAAAGCGGGATACTATTTTATAATACTCTGTTCGATGAAAACGCTTCATGCCATCTGGCGCTTGGTCAGGGCTACTCCAGCTGTCTTGAAAACTTTGCCGGGTATACGCCAGAGCAGGCAAAAGCGCTCGGAGTGAACGATTCGATGATACATGAGGATTTTATGATCGGCGCTCCTGACTTGTGCATAACGGGGCTTACAGCCGATGGGGAAACCGTCCGGATTTTCACCGACGGCGAATGGGACAAGGATCTTTAAATGTTTTTTTGAAAGGGGATATAAGCTTGAAAAAGAACAGAATCAAATATTATATCGAAAAAGACGGTATTTTTTGCCATGGAACAATAATTTTTCTCGCCCTTTCCTGCGTATTCTGCCTTATCGGAAGTATCGGAAAATGGGACGATGAATTTTTTATTATTTCGCAGGTTGCACTGCCCGTGGTTTGTTCGCTTGTTTTCATTTTGTTCCTGATACTGCTCGGCAGAAAGCTCCTGTGGCTTACCTGCCTGCCGGCTGTTTTTATGCTTGCTTTTTTTGTGATAAAGTCGTCTGAGTACAACAGTCTGACATATACGATCATATCAATAGCTCTGAGCGTAATATCCGTTTTTCTTTATTCGGCAGTCTCAATTGGATGGATGAGGAAAAAATGGCTGTTGATACTTACACTGACGGTGGGCTTTTTCTATCATCTGTATGTTAAAGATTACCGCACACTGATGCTGCTGGATCCTGATAATTCCATCAGCTTTTCAGGTGTAATGCAGGAAATTTCTCTGCTGTTCATGATCCTCGCGGTCCTTTCTGCGGCTTTTGCGATGAAAAATAAAGTTAGCATTGAAGAAATGAATCTTCCGAAGATGAAAAAACCCAAGGTGATAGTAAATAAAGACGGTAGAAATGCCGAAACGGCGGAAACTCACACCGAGGAAAAGGAATGTCTGCCCGTGGAAAAAGAAGCGAAAGCGCTTCCGGCGGAAAACGCCGCCGAAAGTGCTGACGGCAGCATCAGCGATAAAAGCGTGGTTGACAAAACCGCAGGAAATCTCAGCGTATCCGAAGAAATCTCTGAAGCTGTAAACGACGGTGGTTCGGCCGCTGCGGAAACATCAGAAAGCACGGCAAATAAAGATGCGCAGGCTTCCTCCGGCGAAGCCGCAGAAAAAGCAGTATCAAGCGACAGTAAGGATGACACCGGAGCAGCTTTATGAGAGAAACCAACAGAAACGTCAGGGATATTTCATATCCAAGGCATGACAGAAACGCTAAAAGGCAGCATGAAAAAGTCCATGAGCCGAGAAAAGAGAGTAATGAGGAAAAAATACAGCGCATTGCCAGAAGCGCCGTATCCGATCAGAATAAGAGAAAAAAGATAATTTTCATTATTCTTACAGCGGTCTTTGCCGTCGTTATCATTATGATGGCGATCATTCTGCGGAATATTTCGGATACGAGAGCCTATAACGAATACATGAATCAGGCGCGCTCATGCTACAACTCAAGCGATTTTGATACCGCGCTTACATATCTCAGAAAAGCCTCTGTGATAGATTCCACAAATGAATGCCTTGCCATGATGACGCAGTGTTATGAATCTCAGGGCAATTATGACAAGGCGCTTGAAACGCTCAGAAAGCTTGATACCGGCAATCCGCAGGTAATAGAGTGGATAGATGAGCTTGAATCGCGGCGCTCCGTTATAAGACAGTCTAATATGGTTACGATCGGCGATAAGCAGTATAAAAGCGATATGACCGGTATCGCTCTCGATAATATGGGTCTCGGCAACGCCATCATATCCCAGCTTCAGCAGCTTTATTCGCTTGACAATCTTTCTCTCGCCGGAAACAATATAAGCGACATAAGCGGGATATCCGCTCTTGGCGGACTGACCACGCTCAATCTTGCAAACAATAATATTTCCGATATTTCGCCGCTGACATCCCTGACGGGCCTGAGGACGCTGTATCTCGATAATAATCCCGTTTCCGATCTGAGCTGTCTGTCTCAGCTGAAGAACCTTTCCACCCTGAGCATTAAGGGGATACAGCTTACCGAGTCGCAGCAGAAAGCCCTTGCAGACGCTCTGCCCAACTGTGCTATTCACAGCGAAGCGGTCGAGGAAGAAGATCAGGACATAAGCTTTGGCGGCGTTACGTTCAACACCGAGGTTGCCGAGCTTAACCTAAGCGGAATGGGTTTGCAGAACATTTCGGCTCTCTCCAACTGCAAGAATTTGCAGCGTCTTGACCTGAGCGGAAACAGCATCACGGATCTGAGTCCGCTGATGGACCTGCCGCTGCTCCAGTGGCTTAATATATCCAACAACGCTGTATCGGATCTTAGACCGCTTATGGGTATGTCGTCCATCCGCTTTTTGAACGCATCTGGTAACTATATCAGCAGCACCGTCCCGCTCGGAAATATGACCGGGCTTACGGAGCTTCATCTGTCAGACAACAGTATTTATGACTTTTCAGGGCTGAAAAAGCTCAGAAGCCTGCAAACCTTGGGGCTGGCGAATACCAACCTTACGAATGAAGGACTTCTGAGCCTGATCGATCTTACAAATCTGTCTTCACTTAATATTGAGAATAATACCTCTCTAACAAGAGACGCTGTCCAGACGCTTGAAAATAATCTCTATAGCTGCCGTATTACATATTCTGAGCTTTCATATATGGTGTACATCGACAACTATGCTCTCGACGGAGACTCCGTTAATATTGATCTGAGCGGACTGAATATTTTTGATATCAGCGCATTGAGCCAATTCAGCAATCCGGAAACCATAAATCTGTCGCGGAACAACATCTCGAATATCTATGTTTTTCAGAGCGCGTCAAACAGGCTGCTCATAAAAAGTCTTGACCTTTCATACAATGCCCTGTCTGATATCACGCCGCTGGCAAGCCTGTCAAATCTTGAATATCTCGATCTCTCTTACAATATGATAAGCTCTGAGCTGCCGCTGCTGGCGCTTACAAACCTCAGGCAGCTGAACGTCACAGGTACGCTCCTGACAGAGCAGCAGGTGCAGACTTTGCAGACGAACCTTCCGCTTTGCCAGGTTATTTCCGGATACTCCGGATATTTCGGGTATTACTGAGAAAGCTCCGCTTTCGGGAGAAACCAGAGGTTCATATCCGTTTCAACACTGATGCCGGGAACGGTTTCCGTGAAGCTGTATTGCCACATGTCAACATGGTAATAAAAATTCGGGAAGCCGCTTTCCGGCAGTGAAAACCAGATCTCATAATCGTCAAGTCTTGACAGATCATAGCCATAATAGCCCATATTACGGTTGATATACACGCAGGGAACATATCCTGCGTTTTTCACCGTTTCACAAAAGGCAACTGCGCAGTCTGTTCTTGTTTCCGTGGAAATGTCGGAGGTTCTTGAGCCGTCCTCGCTTATTTTCTCCCAATCGTATACTACAGGCAGGGGAATGTCGTATTCTTTGACCTCTTCTATCAGATAATTCGCTTCCTCGATAGCCTCCTGTACGGATACGGCTTGGGAGAAAATATACACTCCGGTTCTCAAGCCGGAGGCCTGCGCTTCAAGAATGTTTTTTTCAAAATACGCATCGTCGAATAATCCTCCCTCGGTGTACCCGCGTCGGCCAACGCGTATATAAGCGTAATCAATGCCGCTGCCGGCGACTTCTTTCCAATCTATCTCTTTCTGGTGTTCTGAAACGTCAATGCCTCTCAGAACATCGTATTTGTCACCGGTATAAATGATTTTTCCGTTGGAAACCGAAAAATCATCCTCGGTGAGATCGTTTACCTCAACGCCCTCCAGCGGGGTCATCCATATCCAATCAAAGCCGTCATACAGGTACACCTGCCCCTCGTGCGGATCCTTTTCTTCCTTGGGGACGGTTTCACCGACCGTTATATCGGAAAGGAGAACGGCCGAAATGCACACGAGCAGAATTATTGAAATAATTCCGGCAATAATATACCTGCGCTCATCCCTGCGGGAATATCTTCTTTTTTTCTTTCTGCCTGCATACCCGTATTTTGACGCTGTTCTCATCTGTTTCTCCTATGTTATAGCATGGGTGTATATTACCATAATCCGACACCGTTTTCAATTATTTTGTCTTACAGTACCATCAATTGACAAGAACATACACGCCTGACAGCGTGCCTTTCGGGCTCTTTTTGTCCTTGCCAACCGGAAGGCACCGTCAGTTGTTATAATTTTAGTAAATTTGATGAGAATATTCGTTCCCGGAGAAAAAATATGCAAGTTTCCAGATATTTTATTAACTCAGCCAAAATTTCGGCGTTGAAAATTGCACTTGTTTCGGATGTCCATGACAGGGACTTCGGTGCAGTTCAGAGCAGCCTTTCGGAAGAAGAGCCGGATATAATCGCCCTTGCAGGGGATATTACCAATAAAAGAATGTCAGGTAATTCCGCCGCAGAAAAAGTTTTCCGCAGCTGCGCCGAAATTGCGCCTTCGTTTTTTTGCCCCGGAAATCATGAATACGCCTTTGCCGCCTCGGACAGGAAAGCTTGCGAAGAGGCAGGAGTCTGCTTTCTGGATGATGAGTTCGTGAGCCGTGAAGGTGTGTTTATCGGCGGCTTACGTTCCGGCTGCCGCGGTGAAAAATGCCGCCGGTCAAGCGTTTCTCCCGAACCGCGTACTGAATGGCTTACTGCCTTCGACCGGCAGAACGGATTCAAAATTCTTTTGTCGCATCACCCTGAATATTATACGCGCTATATCAGACATCTTGATATTGACCTGATTTTATCTGGTCATGCCCACGGCGGACAGATAAGACTTTTTAACAGGGGGTTGTTTTCACCGAATCAGGGTTTTTTTCCGGAATATACCAAGGGAGTTTATGACGGACGGCTCGTTGTAGGCACAGGACTTTCAAATACGGCGGGCATTATCCCGCGTTTCAATAATCCTGCCGAGCTTGTGATGATCAAGATAACCGGCAGCCGTGACCGGAAATGAGCCGCGTGTTTGCAGATTGATATTGATAAAAAAGGTTCTAAACCAAAAGTTGGGGCTGCCGGTTTTCCGTGTATACCCTAACTTCCGGTTTAGAACCTTTTTATATGTTTGGCGTTCTTTTTATTCCATGCATAAAACCGTCGCTTGACGCCGTGTGAATATCTCCTCCTATGACATCGCGCCCGCATATGTATATTGTGACGTACACATCGTGTTTGACGTCGGGATAGTTTATTACCTTATATGTATACTGGCTGCAATCTTTGCCTCTGTATTTTTCAAAATCAAAGCCTTGAGATTTTTGCAGCACATTATAATCGGACATTACTCCGTCAAATTGTTCGGGCAGTCTGACGGTTTTAAATTCCTCACTGTCCCTGTCGATCTTCCAGCCGAGCGAGAAAAGGAAACTTTCACGCCCATCAAGCGTCATAAGTCCCGTATTATTTTTATATGCTATGAACCATTTGGTCAGAACAAGGAGGAAAAAAATAATCGACGCGATCAGAATAATTGTCAGAGCTTTCTTTTTGGTGAATTTTGCTGACGATTTTAGCATAAAACCTCTCCAATACAAATTATTTCCATGCAATGACGGCATTGCGGCATAAGGCACTGTACATACTATTCAAATATTTACTTGGATATGCTATAATGTCAGCGGGAAGGAAGTGATTGCGTTGGGCATGGTAAGGCTTGATAAGCTGCTGTGCGACGAAGGGATCGCAAGCAGAAAAGAGCTGAAAGCGATCATCAAGTCGGGAAGAGTAACCGTCAACGACAAGGCGGTTTGCATCCCGGAAGCGAAAATTATTCCTGGCAGCGATATCATCCGCCTTGACGGAAAGATTCTAAGGTATTCCGAATATCATTACTACATGCTGGATAAGCCCTGCGGAGTGCTTACCGCTACCGAGGACAAAAATCAGAAAACCGTGCTCGACCTGCTTACGCCCGAGTTAAAAAGGATGAGACTTTTTCCGGTCGGAAGACTTGATAAGGATACGAGCGGTCTTCTTCTGATAACGGATGACGGCGAATTTGCCCATCGCGTCATATCGCCGAAATCAAATATCGAAAAGCTGTATTACGCAAGGGTTGAGGGGGCGCCGGATGAGGCAGACGTAAAAGCGTTTGAAAAAGGGCTGACCCTTGCAGACGGAACCCGCTGTCTTCCGGCAAACCTTGAAATAACGGGTAAAGATGAATGCTTCGTCACAGTGATGGAAGGAAAATATCATCAGGTAAGGCGGATGCTTGCCTCAAGAGGGAAACCGGTAAAGGAGCTTCGCCGTCTGCGTATCGGCTCGCTTGAACTTGACTCCGCGCTTAGCCACGGCGGTTTTCGTGAACTTGCCCAAAGTGAAATTGACAGTATTTTCTTGTCAACTTAACCTAAAATGCGTGTTAAAACCTGCTCTTTTCGACGTATACATCATAAAGAGAAAAAAATTCACAAAAAAACCTCTCGATTTCTATTGAAAATCACAAGTAAATGAGTTATTATGTGCAAAGAGAAATGCGCAGCATTTGTGAAATTGCCGAAAATGTTTTTCGTAGGCTTGCTGTGCAGCAGAGGGAGGCAGTTTATGTCCAGCAAGATTTTTCAGAATGTGATCATCCAGATGAAAGATTCTGTCGATCGCACTATTGGCGTTGTGGACGAGCAGGGCTTTGTCATTGCCAGCAGTGAGCTTGCAATGATAGGCTCAAGAATGGATGATTTCCACATTTATGAGTTTGAAAACGGCGAGAAGGTAATCGTGACTGAGAGCAGGACGTATTGCCCGCTCAGTTCAGATAGTACAAAGCTGGACTACGCCGCCTTTGTTGAAGGCTGCGATTCTGTTTCGAGAACAATATGCGCTATTGAGGCTGTCGCATTCAATGAGGCAAAAAGCAGTTACGAGGAGAAGCACAACAAAGCCGCTTTTGTCAAAAATATCATTTCCGACAATATTCTGCCGGGTGATGTATACGTCAGAGCCAAGGAACTGCATTTCATCACGGATGAGCCGAGGGTCGTCCTGCTGGTCCGGCAGATGGAGAATTCCGATGTAACGGCGGTTGAAATCATTCAGCGCCTTTTCCCGGATCGTCAAAGAGATTTCGTGCTTAATATAAATGAGGCGGACGTTGTCGTTGTAAAGTCTCTGCCAAACACAAACTGTCATGAAGAGATACTGAAGACCGCAAAGAAAATAGAAAAAGTCCTTCATGAGGAACTTGGCGTCAGAACCGTTATCGGCATAAGTACGAACGCACATCATCTCCGAGAGCTTGCCGATAAATATAAAGAGGCGCAGGTGGCCATTGATGTCGGACGCGTCTTTGAAAGCGAGAAGACAATAATCAATTATGAGACGCTTGGCCTCGGACGCATTATATACCAGCTTCCCACTACTCTCTGCGAAATGTTCCTGAATGAAGTATTCAAGAAAAATCCTATCGAAACGCTTGATGAAGATACTCTTGAAACGATCAATAAATTTTTCGAGAATAACCTGAATGTTTCCGAAACATCCAGAAAGCTCTATGTACATAGGAATACGCTCGTTTACAGACTTGAAAAAATCAAAAAACTGACCGGTCTCGATCTGAGAGAATTTGACCATGCCATTGTCTTTAAAGTTGCAATGATGGTCAAGATGTATCTTGATTCCTTGAATATTTCAAAATTTTAAGCCTTTTCATGGCAATATCCGTATTATGCTTCCGGCATACTACGTTCTTTGGAGGACTAATACATGGTTCAGATGCAGAATGTAACGAAGATCTACGAGAGCAGCAATACTCTTGCTCTTGACTCGGTGGATCTTACAATCAACGAGGGTGAGTTTGTCTTTCTTGTCGGTCCGTCCGGCTCAGGCAAGACGACGATCATGAAGCTGATCACCGGCGAAGTCAGACCTACCTCCGGCAAAGTTGTCGTAAACAATTTCAATATGACAACGATAAGAAGAAGCAAGCTTCCGAGGGTCCGCCGTACTCTGGGCGTCATATTTCAGGATTACCGGCTCATTGAAAATATGACCGTATATGACAATGTGGCGTTCGTCATGCGCGTTGTCGGCGCACCTCCCAGGGAGATAAGGAAAAGAGTTCCCTATGTTCTTGAGCTTGTCGGGCTTGAGGGGCGTGAAAAGCGTATGCCGAATGAGCTTTCCGGCGGTGAGCAGCAGCGTGTCGCCATTGCGAGGGCTCTTGCAAACAATCCGAGTATGATTGTCGCCGATGAGCCTACCGGAAATCTTGACCCTGTACGCAGCCTTGAGCTTATGCTCCTCTTTGAAAAAATAAATGAGATGGGTACCACCATTATGGTTGTCACTCACGAAAAGGAACTGGTCAATGCTTTTTCAAAGCGCGTTATCACAATTGATGGCGGTCATGTGATCAGTGACGGAAATGACGGGTATTACAGTTATGAGATTGAGTAGTTTCGGGTATTTGATCCGCGAGGGTTTTCGCAGTGTTACAAAGCATGGATTCATGTCCTTTGCTTCCGTTACCATTATTATGGCATGTCTTATCATCATGGGAACAATGTCCCTGCTGTCGGTAAACATTGATGTTCTGATCAAGGATCTGGAGGATCAGAACGAGATAGTGTGCTTTGTCAGCGACGACATTACGGATGAGAACGAAGCGCGGGCTATCCAGAAAGAGATAGAGAAGCTTGACAATATAGCTGTCGTGGAATTTGTTTCACGCACTGACGCTATGGACAGCTTCATGAGCAAGTATGATGAATCTCTTATGGAAGGCATCGATGAAAATGTTTTCAGGCATCGCTTTGTCGTTCATCTTAGCGATATTGCCCTGATGTCCGAAAGCAAACAGGCGCTTGAGCAAGTTCCGGGCATAGCAAAGGTCAATGCGCACCTTGAATATGCCAAGACGTTTGTGACAATCAGAAACATAGTGAGCGTTGTATCTCTTGTACTTATCATAATCCTCGTCTTTGTTTCCATATTTATAATGTCAAATACGATCAAGCTTGCCACGTTCTCCCGACGTGAAGAGATTGCCATTATGAAAATGGTCGGCGCAAACAATTCCTTTATAAAGCTGCCTTTTATCGTTGAAGGCCTCGTTCTTGGAATTATCGGCGGCGGTCTGGCGTTCTTTGCTGAGTGGGGAATTTATGAACTGATCACGACAAAAATTGTCGGCAGCATTACGGGAAGCTTTATTTCCGTTGTCCCGTTCAGATCGCTTGCGCTGGTTCTTCTCATTGTATTTGTCGGAACCGGCATACTTGTGGGTGTTGTAGGCGGTACAAACGCAATAAGGAATTATCTCAAGGTCTGATGATCCCTTTGCTGTGCTCTGCACTAAGGAGAAAATTTTTATGAAAAGCAAAAAATCGATTCGTGTTATCGCAATTATTCTTGTTCTGCTGATGATACTGCCGTTTTTGTTTGATTCTCTGGCGGCTTATGCGGTCACGCAGGATGAAATAAACGCAATCCAGAGTCAGAAGAAAGAACTGTCGGAGAAAGTTTCAAGCTGCAAGGAGCGTCTTGCGGCGCTGCAGTCCCAGCAGGCTAATGTTCTTGAACAGAGAGCTGCCATTATGGAAGAAAACAAGCTGACGCAGGAACAGATCGACCTTGTTCAGGCTCAGATAGACATATACGACGATATGATCTCTGAACAGGCTGATCTTGTTGACGAAGCAAAAACACGCGAGGCAAGACAGCTTCAGAAATACCGCACAAGAGTAAGGGCGATGGAGGAAAACGGCGAGATGAATATCCTTGCCCTTGTTCTCCAAACGACAAGTCTCAGCGAGCTTATGTCTGCGGTTGATGATATGGGCGAAATAATGCAGAGCGACAAGCTCCTTGAGGAGCAGTATGTTGCCGCACGTGAGGAAACCGAAGAGATTAAGGCAAATTATGAGACAATAAAGGCGGATTATGAGGAAAAGCAAGGGGAGCTCCGTGCTGAACAGGAAGAATTGAAAGCACAGATGGAGGCCGCCAACAAATTCCTCGAGGACCTTTCGGAAGAAATCGAAAAGGCTATTGAAGAATATAAGGCCGCTGAGGCTGAAGAAGCCGCCGCTGCCGCTCAGGTTTCGTCCCTGATAGCCGAGTGGGACAGGCAGAAAGCGGCGCAGGCTGCGGCAAATGCGACACAGGTGGTCAATGAAGACGGGACGGTAACCATGGTTACAGATTCCTCGACCATGATCAGCGGAACGGGCAGTTTCATTTGGCCTGTCCCGTGCAGCATGAGAGTCACCAGCCGCTACGGCAACCGTTCAGACCCGTTCACAGGCGCTACCGCTTATCACAGTGGGATAGATATTGACGGCTTCGGCAACGACGGTCAGCCTGTCATCGCCGCAGACGGCGGCACTGTAATTACCGCTTCATCCAACAGCGGATACGGCAACTATGTGATTATCGACCATGGCAGCACAAAGACCGTATACGCTCATATGTCCGGTTTGGCTGTAAGCTCCGGACAGACGGTTTCTCAGGGACAGACAGTGGGTTATCTTGGGGCTACCGGCCGCGCTACGGGTACGCATCTTCATTTTGAAGTGTACGTAGGCGAAGGCAGGGTTGATCCGGCAGCGTATTTTTCCGGGATTTCCTATTATAATTGCTGATAAGGCAATTTTCTCTCAGCATTCTGGCAGGTGTTTTCAATGGCATTCCTTTATAGAAATAAAATCTTCCACATTATCGCCGCTCTTTTATCGATCTGCCTGTTGACAGGCACTTGCTGCGCGTTTGCGGCAAGTGAAGAGGAGCTTGATCAGCTGAAAAAAGAGCGCGACGCACTTGTAAAGCAGCGTCAGGAGCAGCAGGCTGTCGTTGATTATCTAAAGCAGCAGCAAGCGGGCGTTCTTATGGTGAAAGCTGCGCTGGATGAGCGCAATGCTTACACGACCATGCAGATTCAGCTCAATAACGATGAAATTGCTTTGTACGATCAGATGATCGAGGATAAAAGCATTGAAGTTGCCGAAGCTAAAGCGCTTGAGGATGAGCAGCTTATGCTTTACAGGAATCGCGTGCGGGCAATGGAAGAGGACGGAAATTACAGCTTTATTGCTCTGCTGCTCAACACATCTGATGTTGGCGAATTTCTGACCGCCATGGACGACATCGGCGAAATAATGCTCAGCGACAAAATGCTTGAAGACGCCTACATAGAAGCGCGTGAACATACCGAGGCCGTCAGAGCTGAATATGAAGCTTATAAAGAAGAGGTAGTCGCCAAAAGGGATGAGCTTCAGATTCAGCAGGATCAGCTCGCTCAGGAGCTTGAAGAAGCCAACAGCCTCATTACGGATCTTATGAAAGATATTGAAAGCAATGCCTATATACTTGCCGAGCTTGCCGCCAATGAGCAGGAGGCGGAAACAAACGTAGCAAACATGGCTCTGGCACTTGAAAAGCAGCGTCAGGCCGAGATTGCCAGAACAGGCGGCGGAGGCGGAGGTACGGTAGTAGGCACTGGTGCATTTACATGGCCTGTGCCCTCCTGCACATATATTACAAGCCGCTTCGGACTCAGGGTGCATCCTGTGTATGGGACTACCAAAAACCACACGGGGCTTGACATAGGCGCTGCCTCCGGCGCGGCGGTCGTCGCCGCGGACGGCGGTACGGTCACAATGGCGGGCGTCAACGGCGGCTACGGAAATTGCGTAATGATTGATCACGGAAACGGCTATCAGACTTTGTACGGACACCTCGCCTCGATTTCGGTTTCAAACGGAAGCACAGTTTCCGCCGGCCAGACTATCGGAACCGTCGGAAGCACCGGCGTTTCTACCGGTCCTCATTGCCATTTTGAGATTTTTCAGGGCGGCGTAAGAATTGATCCCGAGCAGTTCTTTTCCGGACTAACATTCTCGGAAGGCGCCGGAGTATAGTACTAATAACCGGACAGTTTTTTGCGCTGTCCGGTTATTCGGGTATTTTTTACTCCTTATCTACAAATACATAGGGATTTTAAAAGACAGAACTTCTTAAAGGCAGCTTCGTATAAAAATAAACAGGGGGATTGCATTTTGGGTAAATTTTTTCGCAGACTTATGTACAATTTCGGCAGAGTGATTGCCTATATTTTTAACATAAAAATACCGCTCAAAATTGTCGTTGCTTTGCTGATCATTCTTATTGGCGGGACGTATTTTATAACCTCAAATAAGCTCATTAATGCTGTCGGAGGAGAGAGTGAATACGACGAGGCTATGCGGTATATCGAAATAAAAAATATCGTTGATGAAAAATTCATTGATACGGTAGACAGGAAAGCAATGGGCGACTCTGCCTCCGCCGCAATGGTTTCAAGCCTTGGCGATAAGTGGAGCTATTTCATGACTGCCGATGAATATAAAACGTATCAATTGTATTCTTCGGATGAATATTCCGACATCGGAATGAGCATAAAGCTTGATGAGAACACCTTGGGTTATCAGGTGATTTCGATCAATTCCGAGTCTCCGGCAGCATGGGCCGGACTTGCAAGCGGCATGGTGATCACCGGCATCGACGGTCAGAGTATCATCGGGAAAGACCTTGACGAGGTCAGGACCATGATACGTGCGCGCCTTAACACGATGTTTGTCCTTGAAATTAACGGCGGCGATCCGATAAATGTTGACTGCTCACAGTCGCACTCAAGCTCTGTAAGCTACCGTCTTGAAAAAACGGAAGCCGGTTATGTTAAAATCGATAATTTTGAAGCGGGAAGCGGACAGGAAGCCATAGATGCGATTGAAGCGCTTCTTGCGCAGAAGGCCGTTGCTCTCGTTATTGACGTCCGCGGAAATCCCGGCGGGCTTAAAGAAGAGGTTGCGACCCTGCTTGATTACCTTTTACCCAAGGGCGTACTTTTTTATGAGGTAGATAAAGAAGGTCACGAGGAAGTCACCGAATCTGACGGCATGTGCGTGCAGATACCGATGGTAATCCTTGTAAATGGTGAATCCTATTCCGAGGCGGAGATTTTCGCCGCCGTAATTCAGGAATATAATTGGGGACTTCTTATGGGCGAGCCCACCAGCGGCAGAACAAGAATACAGAATACCGTTGTCCTTGAAGACGGAAGCGCTATCCGCCTCTCTACAAAGAGCTTCCTTACTCCCAACAGGATTGATTTATGCAAAAAAGGCGGCGTAGTACCCGACTCCATTCTCTTTAACTCCGATGCATCCGCAACCGGTACGACAGCCGGTACAACAGGCGGCGAAGACGGCACCTCAAGCGTATCAAACGATGATCAGCTTATGGCCGCTTTGAAATATTTGAGTTGACATATGCGTTAAATATCAATATAATAATTAAGCTTTTCAGGTCTTTATCTGCATTATTTTTGAAAAGGGGATTTTCAAATGTCTAATTCTAACAGATTCAAGATGAGCCAGGAACGTCTGGACGCTCTTAAAGAGGAACTTTATTACCTTGAGACGGTAAGGGAAAAGGAAGTTTCCGAACTAATCAAGGAAGCCAGAAGCTTCGGCGATCTTTCCGAAAACAGCGAATATGACGAAGCAAAAACGGAGCAGGGAAAGCTGTATTCAAAAATTGCCGAAATCAAGGTTCTGATCGAAAATGCGGAAATAGTTGATAATTTAGATACAGATGCGCCTAAAGATTCCGTGACCCTTGGCAGCATTGTCACCGTTATTGACCTCGAGGATAATTTTGAGGAAAAATACGAAATAGTCGGGTCACAGGAAGCAAATCCCGGTGCGGGACGTATTTCTGATGACTCGCCTCTCGGGAGGGGACTCCACGGGCATCGTGCCGGTGAAACAGTCAGTATCGACGCTCCAGTCGGAGTACTGAAATTTAAGATCGTGTCCGTTGAAAACAAATGATCAGGCAGGAGTCGTCTTATATCTGACTGATACGGCGGTATGTATATTAAGGATGGGGGAAAAAAGATGAGCGAAGAAAAGAAGGTTATGGATAACGAGCAGGAATTGTCTGAAATTTTGCAGGTAAGGCGTGATAAGCTTGCTGAGCTGCAGCAGGCAGGAAGAAACCCCTTTGAACAGACAAAGTTTGTCAGAAGCGCTTGGTCCTCCGAAATCAAAGATAAATACGAGGATTTTGACGGTAAAAATGTTTCCGTCGCGGGACGTATCATGTCAAAGCGCGGCATGGGCAAGGCGATTTTTTGCCACATCAAGGATGATAAGGGTCTTATCCAGCTTTATATACGCGCCGATGCGGTTTCTGCGCAGGAATTTGCGGATTTCCGCAAGTATGATATCGGCGATATCATAGGTGTTTCCGGTTATGTTTTCAAAACAAAGACTGAGGAAATTTCTGTTCATGTGGAAAAGGTTGTTCTTCTTTCCAAATCACTCAGACCTCTGCCCGAAAAGTTCCACGGTATGACGAATACCGAGCTTAAATACCGCCAGAGATATGTTGATCTTATTGTCAACGATGAAAGCCGCAGAAATTTTGAGATACGTTCGAAATTTATATCCTATGTCCGCCGTTTTCTGGATAACAGGGGATATATGGAGGTTGAAACTCCCGTACTGAACACTATCTCCGGCGGCGCTACCGCAAGACCATTTATCACTCATCATAATACGCTTGATATTGATATGTTTCTGAGGATAGCGACTGAGCTCAATCTCAAGCGCCTTATCGTCGGCGGTATCGAAAGAGTATATGAGATCGGCAGGATTTTCCGAAACGAAGGTATGGATACAAAGCATAACCCCGAGTTCACTACGGTAGAGCTTTATGAATCCTACGCAGACTTCAACGATATGATGGATCTTTTTGAAGATCTGCTCTCCGGCGCTGCTATGGAAATTCTCGGAACATATGATATTTCGTGGCAGGGAAAGGAGATAAGCCTTAAGCCGCCGTTCCGCCGCATGACAATGGCAGAAGCGGTAAAGGAATACCTCGGCGTTGATTTCATGGCTATTGATTCCGATGTGGAAGCCGTTGCGGCCGCAAAGAGCGTAGGAGTCGATATGGACAAGGTCGAGCCGACTTGGGGACACGCGTTGTATGAGTGCTATGACCAGAAGGTCGAAGAACTGATGGTTCAGCCCACATTCATAACAATGCACCCTGTTGATGTTTCTCCTCTTGCAAAACGCAGCCCGAAGGATCCGCGCCTTACGGAACGGTTTGAGCTTTTCATCTGCTGCAGCGAGATGGGCAATGCCTTTTCTGAGCTTAACGACCCGATCGACCAGAAGCAGCGCTTCCAGAAGCAGATGGAGATGCGTGCAAACGGCGACGATGAAGCCGGTATGATGGATGAGGATTTCATCAACGCGCTTGAATATGGAATGCCTCCTACCGGTGGTCTCGGCATAGGTATTGACAGGTGCGTCATGCTCCTTTCCGGATGCAATTCGATAAGAGACGTCATTTTGTTCCCCACAATGAAGCCGCTGGACGCTGACAAGAAGGTTTCCAAGGAAGTTTCGGTTCCTGCGGCGGATGCTCAGGCGGCTCCGGTTGTGGAGGAAAAAATCGATTTTTCCAATGTTCAGATCGAGCCACTGTTCCAGGATCAGGTGGATTTTGACACCTTCTCCAAGAGCGATTTCCGTGCCGTAAAGGTCAAGGAATGCGAAGCTGTGAAGAAGTCCAAGAAGCTCTTAAAGTTCGTTTTGGACGACGGAACCGGCGTAGATAGGGTCATTTTGAGTGGTATTCACGACTATTATGAGCCGGAAGAACTGGTTGGTAAGACCTGCATTGCAATCACCAATCTGCCTCCCAGAGCGATGATGGGTATCGACTCCTGCGGTATGCTCATCTCCGCCGTGCATCACGAAAACGGCGAAGAAAAGTTGCATTTGCTGATGGTTGATCCTCACATTCCGGCAGGCGCAAAGCTCTATTGATCACTCGATTTAGGTAAAACATATTTAACAGAAAAATGGACAGTTCCGGAGAGGGATTGTCCATTTTAAATATGAATCTGATTTGATTTAGAGGTGGAATCGTGGAAATAAAAGGATTCATCAGGATCTTTCTGTATGTCAGGTGGATGACTATTCGCTTGTAAATCTTGATTCAATGTACTGCTTCATAGGTAAGACGGATGAAGAAAGCTCTCTCGTTTGTATTACAGAAAATGTTCCGCCAAACGTACTCAAACGTGATGACGGCTGGAAAGCGGTCCGTATCCAAGGCGTGTTAGATTTTCCTTGATCGGGATTTTATCGGAAATCTCCGCCATTTTGGCCGAAAGGGGAATTTCGATTTTTGCTGTGTCTACTTATAATACGGATTATATTCTGATTAAGAAAGAAAATTATAAAAAAACGCTGGAGGCTCTTGAAGCTTTCGGTTATTCAGTTGCTGACTGACAAAAAAATACATATGCGCAATAGTCATATTTTTAAACGCCTCATTCAAATAGAACCGAATAAATATCACACTTTGCGGCAATGTAGTTTTATAGAAGCGGGGAATGGGGAGCGGCTAAATTTACTAAGCATAATTTATTTTTTAAGTCAACGGCGGAATTACAGGGAAGGCTCAATTCATAGGCTAACAAATTATTGCAATTTATTTAAGATAAAACCGCAAAAAATTATTTGAGCAAGCGACAATATTAAGCGCAAAATGCAAAAAATGGTTACATAACAGAAACAAGTGAGCTGCAAATAATTAGTTAATGGAAAAAGCGCTCGGTCAGGCAGGAGAACGCTTTGAGATAGGAGGTTTACATAATTTGTTTTCAGTAAGCAACTTCGCATAATATCTATTTAACGAAGTTGACAGGCGCGAAAAATGCAGTTATAATAAATTATGTAAATCAAATTGATATTTTCTCTTCGGAGGCTGTTATTTAATGAACCTTGATGAAATAAATGACGTTCCGGATATCCTTATGGAATTTCTTGAATATCACTCAACTGTGCGCGGACATTCAGACAAAACGGTTTTTGCTTATTATACCGATCTGAAGATTCTCTTTCGGTTTTTGAAAATTCGTCGTCACATTGTGCCTGCGAATTCCGTCTTTAATGAGATAGATATTACAGATGTTGACCTTGACTTCATTAAAGCAATTAAAATTGAAGAGCTTTACAGATATCAGAGCTTCTCTCCGGAAATGAAAGGTTCCTCCTCTTCCCTTGCGGCTGCCAGCCGATGCAGGAGAACCTCATCGGTTAAATCTTTTTTTAACTATATAGTAAACAAAAGACATTTGCTTGAAAAAAACATTTGTCAAGAGCTGGACATGCCCAAACGCCAGGCTTCGCTTCCGCGCTATCTCGAGGAAGACGAATGTGAACGCCTGCTTTCCGCATGTGAAGGTAAATTTGAGTACAGAGATTATGCGATCCTGATGCTTTTCCTTTCGTGCGGCCTGCGTATCTCGGAACTTTGCTCGTTGAATCTTACGGACGTATATGAGGATCATGTCAGAGTTCTTGGCAAAGGCAACAAAGAACGTGTTGTTTTTTTTGCGGAAGGCTGCCGTGAAGCCATTGACGATTACCTTGCGGTAAGAGACAACGGGAAAATCGCTCCTGAGGCGGCAAATGCGCTGTTTATAAGCAGCGTGAACCGGAGGATCACTCCGCGCGGCGTTGAGCAGATGGTAGAAAAAAAGCTTTTAGCAGCGGGGCTTGATGCAGGCCGTTATTCTCCGCACAAGCTGCGGCATACTGCGGCAACGCTCATGTTGAAGAACGGTGTTGACACAAGAGCCTTGCAGGAGGTTTTGGGACACAGCAATCTTAATACCACGCAAATCTACACTCATCTTGATAATACATCACTTCACGAAGCCGCTATGGCCAACCCTATCGGCAGAAAAAGAAAATCTGATATATAGAAGTACCGCTCACCTACTTTTCGGTGAGCGGTACCGCGCTTCCTATATCAAAAAGCGGTTCATCAGTAAGAAAAACCGGCTTTACTTTATTGAACGAAAGAAAGTCCAGTATCTTCAATTTATCCGGATGGCCGTCAAGCCTGCCGGTGAAGCATAATATTTCATCTGAAAGCTTAAACGACGCGCCGCCGATAAAACCGTATTCAAAACCGGGAAGAGAAATATATCCGGGACTTATGAGTAAACAATCCATTCCGCTTTTTGCGGCAGCGGAGCATATCCCACGGTCGGAGGTTATTATTGAATGATCATTTACGACGCAGACAGAGCATCTGCAATACCCTTGCTTTACGGATACCGGTACAAGCTTTTTTGCGGTCAGAAAATCAACGATGCTCTTTTCGGATACCTTTGGAGAATAGAAAAAGTGTTTTTTCAGGACACAAAGATTAAAAAGTGAATCGTTTGGGTAGGTTTCAGCCATTTTGGCTTGAGGAAAAACAGTCCTGAATCCCGCCTCTTCAAGCGAGTATGAAAAGACCGTGTGCGCAAGGCTCGGTGCAAGAAAAACAGTATCTCCGCCCGCGTGAAGCAGGGATAAATCAACGTGTGAAGACAGAGTCTTGTCAATATACGGATTTGCGGGACAGTAAACCGGCTGAACGTCAAGACTTTTCAATGCCTTATCCAGCAGCTCCTTATATCCGATCCCGACAGCCAAGCTTTTTGTATTATGCGGAAGATTGGCGTGTATGACAAAATCACTCATTTTTTCCCAGCACCGCCTTTATCGCCGCCCTGACACTGCCCACAGGTATAATGCTCAATCCCTCAAACTGCTTTATTTCGCCGCTTGTGTGAGAAGGAACGACACATCTTTTGAAGCCAAGCCTTGCGATTTCGGACAGACGCTGATTAAGCATATTGACGCTTCTCACTTCTCCGGACAGTCCGACTTCGCCAATTGCCGCAAGATCCATACCGGCCGGTTTATCGCAGAAGCTTGAAGCGATCGCAATTATAGTGGCAAGATCCGCGGCCGGTTCATCAAGCTCAAGGCCGCCTACAACATTGATGTAAGAATCACAGTTGGAAACCGGAAGTCCTCCGCGTTTCTCAAGGACAGCCAGCAGCATTGCGGTTCTGTTATAATCAATGCCGTTGCTCCTCCTCGCGGCATTGTACCCGGAAGGGCAAAGCAGCGCCTGAACTTCTGCAAGAATAGGCCTGCTTCCCTCCATAACACAGGCAACGCATGTTCCGGGGCTGTTGTCAGGTCTGCCTGCAAGAAGCATTTCCGAAGGATTTTCGACACATTTCAATCCGTCCTCGTTCATCTCGAATACGCCTATTTCATTTGTTGAACCGAAGCGGTTTTTCGCCGCTCTCAAAATACGGAAGCTGGTATTTCTCTCTCCTTCAAAATACAATACACAGTCAACCATATGCTCAAGCACTTTGGGACCGGCTATGCTTCCCTCTTTGTTTATATGCCCCACGACAAAGACCGTAAGCCCAAGCTCTTTCGTAAGGCGCATTATGCGCATGGTGCACTCCCTGACCTGGCTTATACTTCCGGGGGCGGAAGCCGAATCACCGCCGGACACCGTCTGAATAGAGTCGATTATTACAATTTCGGGTTTAAGCTCATCTATCACGGAAATGATCCTGTCAAGGTCGGTTTCGGCCAGAACATATATATCCCCACAGCTTACGCCGAGGCGGTCGGCTCTAAGCTTCAACTGACGCTCACTTTCCTCTCCAGTTACATAAAGCACGGTTTTGCCTGCGTCCGCCATTCCGCACATTTGAAGAAGGAGCGTGGATTTTCCTATCCCCGGCGCGCCGCCAACCAGAATCAGCGAGCCTACGACCGCCCCGCCGCCAAGGACCCTGTCAAATTCGGATATTCCGCTGGAAAAACGGATTTCCGAATCGGTTTCAAGCTGCGAAAGCTTCTTTGGTCTGGCGGCCGGTGAAAGTAAGCTGCGGTTCTTTCCGCCTGAACTCCCAGAGTCAACGGAAAACTCCTTAAGCGTATTCCATGCTCCGCAATTCGGACATTTTCCCGACCAATTGGCGCTTTCGCTGCCGCACTCGGTGCAGCAATAAACGATTTTATTTTTCTTAGCCATATTTTCTCTCCGGTATTAAACCGTTCTGTCGGATTGTATAAATTGAAGATATGACGCAAACAGAACGGCAGACAGTGATTTCTGATAGCTGTTGTCTTTTAAGTTTCCGATATCAAAATGGTTTGACATGAAGCCGCATTCTACAAGCACAGCCGGGCATGAGACGTTTGAAAGAATATATAATTTATCCTTATCAGGCTGAGCAACACGCCGGTTGCTCTTATCGACCGTTGCCGTTATATTCTCCTGAATTATTTTTCCAAGCTGTGCGCTGTTTCCGTTTCCGGAATATATCACATGCGCCCCCTGCGGCAGCGCCGTCGGATAACAATTCTGATGTATGCTGATAAGTACGGCGCCCGGGACTTTATTTGCAATTTCGGCGCGCCTTACAAGCTCCTTATGTTCGCTGTATGTGCTGTATTCACAGTCTGACGAGTCATCAACGCGGGTCATCACGGCTTCCTTTCCGCAGAAAGCAGCAAGGAGGCTCAGCTTCTGAGCGATGGCAAGATTGATATCGCTCTCCTTTGTCCCGTCTACACCGATGGCTCCACCGTCTATCCCGCCGTGACCGGCGTCAATTACAAGAACGCTTTCCCCGTTGTAGGACGAGACGGGAGCAGAAGTGTACGACCTTATGTTAAAAACGATCGAGCCGATTCCTCCGACAAGGCATATAAGCACAGCGAGGAAAAATGCCAGGTCATTTTTCATTCGTACAAACGACCTCATTATTTTCATGCAAACACCTCATATTATACCCACATAAAAACAATTAGTCAAATGCAGCATATCAAAGAAGAATACATATAAGTCCTCCGCTTCCCTCGTTGATTATTCTTTGAAGCGTGTCGCGCAGCTTGCTCTTTGCCATTTCCGGCAAAGCCTCGATTTTTGACGTAAGCCCCTCTTCGGCAATATCATAGAGCGATTTGCCGAAAATGTTGGATTCCCATATCCTGTTCACATCACCGTCAAAGCCTTGCAGCAGGAAATTGATGATATCCTCCGAAGCTGTTTCTCCGCCTATCGCGGGAGTGACCTCGGTTTCGATATCCGTCATTATCATGTGTATCGCCGGGGCGTTTGCTCTAAGCTTCACCGAATATTTCCCGCCTTGCTTCACTATCTGCGGCTCCTGCATATTCATCTGGCTGGAATCCGGTATTACAACGCCGTAGCCTGTGCTTCTTACGGAGTCGAGCGCATCCCTCAGCCGGTCATAGTCTTTTTTGACCTCGCTCATCTCATAGAAGAATGATATAATATCAGCGTCGCTGTTGACGCTGATGCCGGTCTGACTGGTGAGCGTATCATAATACAGCTGCTTCGGCAGACCGATATCAACGGTGATATTTCCGCATCCAAGATCCTTTTCACGTATCCTGCTGTCGTTGATATTGTCCGCATCGTGCAGCTTTTCAACCATCCTGAAGCAGTCTTTTACTTTCACAATGCTTTCGCATCCTGAAAAAAGTTCTTCAAAGATCTCGGATTTAAGCGTATTTGTGTCCGGAAGTGCGTTGAGCCACTCCGGCAGATAAAAGCCCATTGACGTTACCGGAAATTCTTCAAGCACTGATGCGACTATATGAGAGATATCCTCTTCCGACAGATCCTGACAGCTTACCGGAAGGCATCTGACGCCGTATTCCTCCGAAATCTCTTCTGCCAGAGATACCGCGTATTCCGACGCGGGCTGTGTGCTGTTCATAAGGACGATAAACGGCTTTCCGATTTCTTTAAGCTCGTTTATCACCCGGCTCTCGGCATCTATGTATCTGTCACGCGGTATATCGCAGATAGAGCCGTCACAGGTGATCACAATGCCTATTGTCGAGTGTTCCGTGATAACTCTGCTGGTACCTTTCTCGGCGGCTTCCTTCAATGTCACTTCGTGGTCAAACCACGGTGTTGCAACAAGCCGTTCCATTCCATCCTCAAACTGCCCGGCAGCCCCGTCAACCATATATCCCACGCAGTCTACAAGCCTGACTTTCAGCTGCGTACTTTCGTCGAGTGTAATGCTGACAGCTTCTTCCGGAACAAATTTCGGTTCCGCCGTCATAATACTTTTCCCAGAGCCGCTCTGAGGCAGTTCGTCCTTTGCCCGTTCGCGCATATATGTATTATCAATCTGCGGTATGACAAGCTTTTCCATAAAACGCTTTATAAACGTTGACTTACCGGTTCTGACCGGCCCTACTATCCCGAGCATAAAAGCCCCGTCTGTCCGTGCGGCAATATCACGATAAATTGATGTACAGGTCATAAAAACAGCCTCCGCTTTCTTTACATCGTTTGTACGAGTCTATGATAAGCGGAGGTCTTATATTCCGTCAGCAGAAAAACTTAACGACCGGCAAATGGCGTTTGGCTTTATCAAAGGCAGTATCCGGAAAGCGCGCTGTCAGCTTTTCGCGCAGCGTATCTATAACCGGGTCTTCCGTGCCGAAATGATCGCCGTCTATAAGATTTATTCCAAGCTCCTGTGCCAAGAGAAACTGATGGTATTTTATATCGGAAGTAAGATATGTATCGCAGCCTTTCTCAAAAGCGGTCATTACTTCATCACCGCCGGAACCGCCGAGAACGGCAACACGCTTTACGCGCCGTCCGGAATCGTAATATCTGAGCCCGTTGGTATGAAGCCTGTCCCTGCATATTTCAAGGAAGTCCTTTAACGGAAGCTCCTGCGGAAGACGACCTATTCTGCCGCAATTCTCCTCGTCAAGATACGCTTCCCTCTCTGCCCCGATAAGCGCAAGCAGCACGTCGTTTACGCCGCCCTCGGCAATATCAAGATTGGTGTGCATGGAAATTACGGCAACCCTGTTCTCCGCAAGCTCAAGCAGTTTGTCGTCCGTAACACTTTTTATTGCGGAAAAAATAATGGGATGGTGTGAAACAATAAGCTCATACTTTCCGCTTATTGCTTCCTCGATCACATCTTTTGTTACATCGAGAGAGATAAGAACCTTGCGGCAGACGGCATTTTCCCTACCGACAAGAAACCCCGCATTATCAAAGCCGAGCTGCATATCCAAAGGGGCAAGCTCGCAAAGATAAGCAAAAACATCTTTAATGGTCGGCATTATTTTCCTCCATATACCTTGCTTTCATTTCAATATACTGCCAGTATATTTCTTTCATAAGTTTTTTTCTCGCAAGCGCATCTTTTCCGGCAGCATTTTCCATTCCGGAAAGGCTTTTTTCAGCGCTTTTTATAAGCTTTAAAAGCCTGCCGTAAAACAAGGGCGAATTACGGATCTGTTCATACTTTCCTATAAAAAGCTCTGCGTCATTAAGTGCCGTAAATGCGCCGAAACGCGATGTGATTATCTGATATACGCGTCCGCCGTCTTCACATAAATCTTCGCTAAGTATCTCAAAGCCGTTGTTGGTGAGCCAATATCTCAGTATCTCCGCTTTCGTCATCGGCTGAAGGATCAGCAGATAGGTCTGATCCATGACCCATTCATCACGGTCAAGTATACCGCAGATGGTATCACCGCCCATGCCGGCGATCAATATTGTGTCAATGTCCTGCTTTGGGCATTTCTCCAAACCGTTGCAGTGAATAAAGCCTATTCTGTTTTCAACGCCGGCTTCTTTCGCGTTGGATATACCCGTCTCAAGAGGAGCGGCGTTTATATCCGACGCAAATATATTGCCGGAATATCCGGTGCAGGCAAGATATACCGGAATATAGCCGTGGTCGGTTCCGACATCAATAACACCCTTGCCCGGCGGGATTTTTTTGACCAAAGACAGCAGGCGCTTGTCCATTACTTACCCCCAAAATAAAAATACAGCATCCCCCGGCATCAAACCGCGGAATGCTGGTTAAGCCCTTTGTACGATCAGACGGTTTCAAGATAGGCCTTGAGAGCCACTATAAACTCATCAGGGTCAACACCGTGAGCAAAGCAGGCCTGCTCAAGATTTTCACCGCTTGCCAGCGCACAGCCCATGCAGTGCATCCCGATTGCCTGAAATGCAGGCATAGCCTCGGGGCAATTCTCAACTATTTCAGAAATAAGGGTTTCTTTTGTGATTTCCATTTTGATCCTCCAAACACACTCAGTGTGCGAATTTTATCTGCCTCCTGATACGGAGAGCTCCGTTATATCTGATATTCGACGGAGCTCTGGAAAGACCGGCGGCTTTTATTTTAATAACGCAGTTATCTTACTATGCGTTTTGATTTTACTAAATAAACACATAAAATAATGGGACGCAAAAGCGCCCCATTATTTTGTCAGACAATTATGCCTGCTCTCTCATCTTAGCAAAGCATTCGCTGCAGTAAACAGGACGGTCGGACTTGGGCTCAAAGGGAACCTTTGCTTCGCCGCCGCATGCTGCGCAAACAGCTGTAAAGAACTCACGGGGACCACGAGCTGCATTCTTGCGTGCATCGCGGCATGCCTTGCAGCGCTGGGGCTCGTTCTGGAAGCCGCGCTCTGCATAGAACTCCTGCTCGCCTGCAGTAAATACAAACTCATTACCACATTCTTTGCAAACTAAAGTCTTGTCTTCGTACATTTTGAATCCTCTCTTTTGATAAAAAGTGCCGGTTTCCGGCTGTATATGCGATCAGCTCTTGGGCTGTAAACGCCAATATTTTTCCCGTATCTTATACGGAGTTTTCAAAAAACGGAAAATGCATCAGCTTCCATGCTCTCTGTCCAGCCGCATCTCAAATAAAGAGAACGGGAAAAACGCCATTCATCAAAAGAAGGAGTACGAGAGTTGCCTGCACTGCACAGGCGGGAAAGTATATCAAACCGAAACAATGATCTCAATCTCTTTAGATTACATTATACAGCAACCAACCGTTTTGTCAACAAATTTTTGTAAAAAACCTAAAAAAATTATAGCTCAAGCTGCTGCTGACCTGTATAGTCTATCCCAAGATGCTCATAGGCGCGTATCGTAACGCATCTCCCTCTGGGAGTCCGTGTAATAAAGCCTTTTTGAAGCAGATACGGCTCATATACGTCTTCAAGAGTGACGGCATCCTCGTTTATTGTTGCCGCAAGCGTTTCAAGTCCGACGGGGCCGCCTTTGTAAAACTCAATAATGCTTCTGAGCATGCGTCTGTCAAGCGCGTCAAGACCGAGTTTATCCACCTCAAGATTTGAAAGCGCCATATCCGCAACCTTATTCGTTATAACACCGTCTGCTTTTACCTGAGCAAAATCGCGCACTCTGCGAAGAAGCCTGTTGGAGATCCTCGGCGTTCCGCGGGAACGCGAGGCTATTTCATAAGCGCCGTCATCCTCAATATCAACATTGAGAATTTTTGCGGAACGCATTACTATTTTTTTCAGTTCTTCTGGTGTATACAGCTCGAGACGCAGCGCAACGCCGAATCTGTCTCTCAGCGGCGCAGTAAGCTGACCTGATCTCGTCGTCGCGCCTATGAGTGTAAAGCGCGGCAGATCAAGGTGTATCGAATTTGCGGACGGACCTTTGCCGATGATAATATCTATGGCGTAATCCTCCATAGCGGGGTAAAGGATCTCCTCGTACGCTCTGTTAAGACGGTGGATCTCATCAACAAACAGGATATCTCCCTCATTGAGGTTAGTAAGCATTGCCACAAGATCGCCCGGCTTTTCAATTGCGGGGCCGGAGGTTATGCGCATATTGACACCCATCTCATTTGCAATAACCGCCGCAAGGGTGGTTTTGCCAAGCCCCGGTGGGCCGTGAAGAAGGACATGATCAAGCGGTTCATTTCTCATTTTCGCGGCGTTGATAAACACGCTGAGATTGCCCTTCGCCTTTTCCTGCCCTATATATTCGTTTATTGTTTTCGGGCGCAGCGAACCTTCGTTGTTATCTTCGGAAAGATGAGCCGCCGAGGTTATGACTTCATCGTTCGATTCTTCGGAAAAGCTGATACTCATTTTCAATATTTCCTTTGATACTATTTAACCATGTTTTTCAGTACAGACTTGATTATCTGTTCAGAAGACATGTTTTCAATGTCCAGTGTTTTAAGGGCGGGGGTTATTTCGGCGGTCGAATAGCCAAGGACAGAAAGAGCGGCGATCGCGTCGTTTACACTGCTTTCCGCATTCCGTACATTCAAAACAGGCGCGCTGAAATCAAAGCTCATCTTACCCGTTTCCTTGCTCATCTTGTCCTTCAGCTCGAGGATAGCACGCTGGGCGATTTTTTTCCCGACACCCGGCGCAGCGGTCAGCGCCTTTTCGTCGCCGTTGAGTATTGCCAGTGCGAGACCTTCAGGCGTGTTGTACGACAGCATGGAAAGCGCCGCTTTAGGACCTATGCCGGAGACAGCCGTAAGCATTTCAAAACAGCGTTTTTCGGATTTTTCAGCAAAACCGAAGAGATCAAAAGCGCTTTCCGAAACCGATTCTGAAATATAAAGCTTTGCTTTGCCGCCTTTCTTCAGCGTACTGACGGTGTTCGCGGATACATTGACGGCAAACCCGACACCGCCGCATTCTATAACGGTAAAATTAGGCTCAAGCTCGGCGACAACGCCTTCTATATGGTAGAACATTTTTCGTTTTCTCCTTTATAAAGCAAAGACGATGAGCTCCTCGCATGGCACAGAGCAAGAGCAACGGCATCTGCTGCATCATCCGGCTTTGGAGCGGCTTTCAGGGAGCAGAGCCGCTTGACCATCTCCATCACCTGATGCTTTTCTGCCCTGCCATAGCCGACAACGGACTGCTTGACCTGCAAAGGCGTATATTCGTATATCTTCAGTCCATGCTTCTGGCAGGCAAGCAAAATCACGCCTCTGCCGTGCGCAACGGAGATACCCGTTGTAATATTGGTATTAAAAAAAAGCTCTTCAACGGAAACGCAGTCAGGAGAAAACATCTCTATAAGACTGCACAGGTCATCGAAAATTCTTTCAAGCCTTGATGAAAGGTTTGTATGTGCCGGGGTAGAAATAACTCCGCATTTAACAAGGCTGAATCTGCCTGAGGCGGAATCGAGAACAGCAAAACCGATCGTTGCAATACCTGGGTCAATTCCCAAAATTCGCATTAAACCACTTCCCGCTTGATTTTAACATATTTTCTTCTGCATATCAACCGAAAAGCTTCGCAGAGTTTTTTTGCCTGCGGGCAAAAATCAGTAAGCATAAGGCGACATGAAACCAAAACCCGATGTTGAACACATCGGGTTTTGGTTAAGCATATCAGGCTCTGGGATGAGCTTTATTGTATACGTCCTTGAGCTGCTTTTTTATAAGATGCGAATATACCTGGGTTGAAGATATATCGGAGTGACCGAGCATCTCCTGAATCGAGTGTATATCCGCTCCGTTTTCAAGCAGATGCGCGGCAAAAGAGTGGCGCAGCGTGTGCGGCGTAATGTCCTTTTCAATACCGGCTTTTTTCTGGTAAAATTTGATTATTTTCCAGAATCCCTGTCTTGACATACGCTCGCCGCTTACATTTACGAACAGAGAAGGTTCTTCCTGCGTGGCTATCATCTGAGGGCGAACAAGCGTGATATACTCGCTCAGCGCTTTAACGGCATCGGGGTATATGGGAATATATCTTTCCTTGCCTCTGCTCTCGCAGCGTATAGCGCCGGCAGTCAGATTAACGTCGTCGATGTTCAGATCTATAAGCTCCGTTACTCTTATTCCGGTTGCATAAAGAAGCTCAAGCATTGCCTTATCACGGTATCCTTTGGCGTCTATACAGCGGGGCTGGCTGAGCAGAGTCTCCACTTCTTCGCTTGTGAGGATCTGAGGAAGCTTCTGAGTACTCTTATCGGGAACAAGCTTAAGCGAGGGGTTGAACTCTATGTATCTTTTTATGCACAGGTGCTGATACAGGCATTTTATTGAGGCAATGGATCTCGAAACGGTAGCGACGGATTTTCCTTCCGCTCTCAGCGAGTCTATATAAGCGCCCAATTCTTCATCGGTAGCGGCAAGGATAGTCGTGTCATAATTTGTTTCCAGATAATCTCCGAGCTGCTTGATATCACGCATATATGAGCTTAAAGTATTCGGGGATGATTTTTTGTCTTCTCTCAAATACCTTTCGAAGATTTCGCAAATCTCTGTGTTCTGCATTGTGCCGCCCTCTTCTTCCGTCGTTGTGTGCCGATTGCAAAGGTCTGTTTTCCGGCTCATTTCAGCAACCTGATTATGTTTTTCATGCAACCAAAAAAGCTTCGATTATCAGGCATTTTCGCGGTGCACGGTGCTTCATAATAAAAAATTGCTTAACATAATTCGTTCTGGTAACAATATATTACATTCTTGCTGAAAAATCAAGTCTTTTTTACTTTTTTGAGAAAAAATTTTCGTTTATGTAAACGGTTATATTCGATTTCGTCAATATATTGTGCTGCGTTTTTAACTTTTCTGCAATATTATCACCATATTGTGTAACCGGCGTACTCGAATTATGTAAATTCCGTTATGCCTGTTATGATTATAATTTTATCTTTCCGTTCCTTTTCTTCGGCGGAGTTATAATGCTTCCGGCAAAAACGCCGCAGAGAGTAAAGCTTGCAACACTCAAAATTCCGCCTGAGTATAAATTTCCGGAAGAAATGATAAACCCCAGCAGCAGCGCAATAACGATCAGCGTAATTGATAATATCAGCGAATAGAGAAATTTCGCCTTTCCTCTGCGTACTGTGTATCCTGCCGCAGCCGAGGAAACAAATGTCAGAGCAGAGCTTATGTAGGCTGTATGTTTTTCATTGATATTCATTTTTCCCGCAAATGCGGACGCCAGCACCGTAAGCAGAATAAGAAGTGCGAACCACACTGCTATCCCCCTGAATGTAATTTTCAAAGACACTGTGTCCAAGCCTTTTTTATGCAAAATAACACCCCCGTATTTATAGAAGATACACTCTATAAATACGGGGGTAAAACTGATAAAAGAACAGATCAGGATTTTTTGCCGCGAGTCTTGCTTTTTGCCGCTTCCGCTTCGGCTGCTTCGATTTTATCGGTGGTAGATATGCACCATTTCTTGGCCTGAATACGCACTCTGTCCTCGCCGGTTTCGAAAGTAATGGTGTCTTCGGTTATCTGAACGATTTTTCCGGTAAGACCGCCGATGGTGGTTATACCGTCGCCGAGAGAAAGGGAGTTGCGCATCTCTTCCGTTTTTTTCTTCTTTTTGTTTTCAGGACGAATGATGAGAAAATAGAAAACGGCAAACATTGCCACAAGCATAATAATCATTGAGCTTCCGCCTGCCGCAGCGGTCGTATCTGTGGTAAAAAACATTTTGCGAACCTCCAAAAAATTAAGTCAAGCTATTATACATGGTTATTCAAATAAATTCAAGCAATTATATGCGTTTATCAAGAATTTCGATATATTTTTTTCTGAACTGCGAAAAAGCGCCTTCGTCAAGAGCTTCACGGATACGTTTTGTCAGGCTGTTGTAAAAATACAGATTGTGCATGACCGCAAGGCGCATGGCCAGCATTTCCTCCGCCTTGAAGAGATGGCGGATATACGCCCTTGAATATCTTCTGCACACCGGACAATCACATTCAGGATCAATCGGAAGCAAGTCCTTCTGATACTTCTCGTTTTTGATGTTGATTATGCCTCCCCAAGTAAAAAGATGACCATGTCTTCCGTTGCGCGCCGGCATAACGCAATCAAAAAAATCAACCCCGCGCCATACGCTCTCGATAATGTTCACCGGCGTACCCACGCCCATAAGATAGCGCGGCTTATTCTTCGGCATATATTCCTCTACGGCCTCAATGGTATCGTACATCTCCTGATGAGACTCGCCCACCGCAAGACCGCCTATTGCGTATCCGGGAAGATCAAGCTCGGCTATTTTTTTCATATGCTCGATCCTGATATCATGAAAAACAGCGCCCTGATTTATTCCGAAGAGCATCTGACCGGGATTTACCGCATCGTCCTCGCTGCTATACTGAGCGTTGGCCTTCTTGCATCTTTCGAGCCAGCGGAACGTCCTGTCGCAGGAATCCTTTACATAGTCCTTTGGGGAAGGTATTTTAATGCACTCGTCAAAAGCCATAGCGATGTCGGAACCAAGATTTGACTGTATGCGCATGCTCTCCTCCGGTCCCATAAATATGTGCCTTCCGTCTACATGCGAATTGAACCTTACCCCGTCCTCCTTGATCTTACGCAGCTTTGCGAGCGAGAATATCTGAAATCCGCCGCTGTCGGTCAGAATGGGACCGTCCCACGTCATGAATTTGTGTAAGCCGCCCAACTCCCGTATGAGTTCATCGCCAGGTCTTACATGCAGATGGTATGTGTTTGAAAGCTCCACCTGACAGCCTATTTCGCCAAGATCCTTTGCCGAAAGTGCGCCTTTGATAGCGCCTTGCGTACCGACGTTCATAAATACAGGTGTCTGGACAGTGCCGTGAGGCGTCTCAAGGCATCCTCTGCGTGCGCGGCCTTCCTGCTTCAATAAAGTATACAAATTATTCTGTCTCCTATTCAACTGATAAACTTCAACTGATAAACATCGCATCGCCGAAGGAGAAGAAACGGTAGCGTTCTTCAACGGCGGCTTTGTAAGCGTCAAGAATATGCTCTCTTCCGGCAAGTGCGGATACAAGCATTATCAAAGTGCTTTCCGGCAGATGAAAATTTGTTATCAGACCGTCGATGCACTTGAATTTATAGCCCGGATAAATAAAAATATCCGTCCAGCCGGAGCTTTCACCGAGTGTTCCGTCCGGGTGCGCAAAGCTTTCAAGAGTTCTGCACGACGTTGTTCCTACCGCGATGACCCTTCCGCCGCGCAGTTTCGTGCGGTTGATCGTTTCCGCCGTTTCCGGAGGGATCATACAGAATTCGGAATGCATATCATGGTTTTCTATTTCTTCTTCCTTCACCGGTCTGAATGTGCCGAGACCGACATGAAGCGTCACATAGCAGATATTTACGCCCATCGACTTCAACTTATCCAAAAGCTCAAGCGTAAAGTGAAGACCCGCAGTCGGTGCGGCGGCGCTTCCGAGCTCTTTTGAATAGACGGTCTGATATCTCTCAGAATCCTGAAGCTCAGCCTTAATGTACGGCGGCAGAGGCATTTTCCCCAGCCGTTCAAGGCACTCAAGAAATATTCCGCTGTAATGAAAACGTACAAGCCGGTTGCCGCCCTCGGCAACTGCCTCGACCGTCGCGGTAAGCTCTCCCCCGCCGAATATCAATTCCGTGCCTGGCTTGGTTTTTCTTCCCGGCCGGCTCAGGCACTCCCAGAGATCGTCACCCAGATCCCTAAGCAGCACAAGCTCAACCGCGCCGCCAGTTTTACGCGAACCGATAAGTCTTGCAGGAAGCACCCTTGAATTATTGAGCACAAGACAGTCGCCGGGTTTAAGAAACGCAGGAAGCTCATAAAAATGTCTATGCTCTATCTTGCCTGTCGCTTTGTCAAGAAGCATCAGTCTTGAGCCGTCTCTTCTCTCCAGCGGCGTCTGGGCAATAAGCTCTTCAGGCAGATCGTAATAAAAATCAGTTTTTTTCATGCAGCGCTCCGAATATGCAAATAATTTTCTGTATTCTTGTCTATCAAAAATAATTATAGCAAATTATTCCCTCACTTTCAACAAAAAAGCTTTTTTCAATTCTGCGTTCTATTTCCCGCGGAGAAAAAATATCATGTATTTGTCTTCTGATTTATTTACGGAGGTATATTTTATGGTCAAAACACCTGTTTTTAAAGGCTCATGCACGGCACTGATAACTCCTTTTGATAAAGACGGAAAGCCTGATTACCAGCGTCTGAAAGCGAACATTGATTTTCAATATGAAAACGGTACTTCCGCGATTGTGATATGCGGTACGACCGGCGAAGGCGCAACGGTAAGTGCAAACGAATACGAAGAGCTTACCCGCTTTGCTGTCAGAGAAGTAAACGGCAAAATGAAGGTTATCGCCGGAATCGGCGGCAACAACACCCTGACGGCATATTCAAAAGCCGAAAGCGCGAAGTTTTTAGGGGCAGACGCCGTTCTTATGGTCACGCCGTATTATAACAAAACGACTCAAAAGGGACTTATCGACCATTTCTCTTATGTAGCCGACCGCGTTGACATTCCAATGATCCTTTATAATGTGCCGTCAAGAACCGGCATGAGCATAAGTCCTGACACGTACAAAAAGCTGTCCGAACACCCGAATATTGTAGGGGTCAAAGAAGCCTCAGGCGATATAAGTCATATAGGGCAGATAATAAGCCGCTGCGGAAACGATCTTTACGTGTGGAGCGGGAACGACGACAACACGGTTCCGATGATGGCTCTGGGGGCATTAGGCGTTATTTCCGTTGCCTCAAACATAGTGCCGGGAGCCGTCTCAAAGCTTTGCCGGCACTGCCTTGACGGTGAATACCCGGAAGCCGCCGAGCTTAACGCGAAATACTCGGCTCTTTTTAACGCTCTGTTTATAGAAACAAACCCAATCCCAATTAAAACGGCGATGAAAATGCTCGGAGCCGATTCCGGGGTTATGCGTCTGCCACTGACGGAGATGAGCGAAAGCAGTTATACGGTTCTTAAAAACACCCTGATAAGCTCGGGCTTTAATATTATCTGACATATAAAAAGGTCTGCAAACGCAGACCTTTTTATACTTATCAATATTTTTTGTTATAAATTATCCAGAACACATAATACACGATGCATTGGAAGCAGGTCACAAAGCACAGTGCCTGACAGATAAGATGGTTTTTAAAAACAGCATATGCAATAAATGCCCCAATGCACTGTGCAAGGATCGAGACGTAAAATGCCATAGACCGCGCTTTGCCTGCCACGAACACGGTTCTTTCATCTTTCTGCATAGCCTCGTAGTCCTGTGCCTTTTCGGGGTTTTTCATAATTCTTGCGGTTTTGACAGTCCTGAGTATTCCGATCATGGCAATTCCTGCAAAAAAACCGCTTATGAAATTGATCTGTTCGCTTTCACCAAGCAAAAACACGGTCACGGCCCATCCTGCTATGCCGACAAAAATCAGAACAATATTGTAGATTCGCTGAGATTTAAGTTTCATACATTACTCCTCCTCATAAATGAACAGATCCTCTATGCTTTTTTCAAACAACCGCGCAAGCTTGAATGCGAGCTCTATGGACGGACTGTATTTTCCGTTTTCCAGGGAAATGATCGTCTGACGTGAAACGCCGACAGTCGCCGCAAGAGCCTGCTGTGTCATTCCTTTTGATTTACGTAGGATTTCAATATTATTTTTCATTTTTCCTCCGTTCAAGAAATTTTGTCAAGTTAACTTTACAATTGCATTATAACACGTACGTGTGGAATGTCAAGTATATTTTACATTGATTTTTAAAAAATAACGGAACACGTTTAGCGTCCCGTCATTTTCAATAAATAATTATTCTTTTGTCTTTCCGATAATTACAAATAAACCGAAGACTATAAGATCTGCCGCGACAATGCTTGCGCCGGTAGGCGTTTCCAGAAAATATGAGGCGGTTATTCCGGCAATAAAACACAGCACGGAAATGACGGCAGAAGTAATAATGACCGCCTTGAAGCTTTTGCATACGCGCATCGCGGAGAGAGCCGGGAATATGATAAGGCTTGAAATAAGCAAAGCGCCCATCATGCGCATACCAAGTACAACGGTAACTGCGGTCAGCACGGCAAGCAGCATATTGTAAAATCCGGCATCGGTTCCGGTGGCTTTTGCAAAGGTCTCGTCAAAGGTGACGGCAAAAATTCTCGGATAAAACAAAATAAATAACGCGAGTACGGCAGAAGACAGTATCACGCTCAGAACCGTATCGGAACGGCTGAGGGAAAGTATGCTTCCGAACATATAGCTGGAAACTTCGGTATTCATACCTGTCGTGAGAGAAACCGTAATAACGCCTATCGCAAGAGAGGCGCTTGAAATGATTGCCACGGCCGCATCGCCCTTTACCTTGCCGGACTGCTGAAGATTAAGCAGAAAAACCGCCGCAATTATCACGACCGGCACAGCCACCCACAGCGGTGCGAGTCCGAAGGCCGACGCCACAGCAAGCGCTCCGAACCCGACATGGGACAAGCCGTCTCCTATCATCGAATAGCGCTTGAGGACAAGCGAGACACCCAGCAGCGCCGCGCACACGGAAACAAGCACCCCTACGATAATAGCGCGCTGCATGAAATGATACGAAAGCATATTCATTATCTCACTCATACCCTGTTCACTCCCAGAAATCTGCGGGCAATGTCGCTTTCGCGGTACTCTGCCGAGGTGCCGAAGAAGAGCTGCTTATGCCCTAAATGCAGGATCTTTGTGGCATATCTGACGGCCTCATGGATATCGTGCGACACCATGATAACGGAAATATTGTCACAGAGGTTTACAAGTTTGATAAGGTTGTACATCTCTCCTGTTGCTATCGGGTCAAGCCCCGTAACCGGTTCGTCAAGCAGGAGGAGCTTTTTTGTCGCGCAAAGTGCGCGAGCAAGAAGGACGCGCTGCTGTTGACCGCCGGAAAGAGAGTGATAGCTTTCTTCTCCGAGATTTTCAATGCCCATACGCTCCATATTAAAGCGTGCGAGCTCACGTTCCTTTTTGCCGTATCCGAAACGTGAGCCGAGACTGTTGAGGCAGCCGGAGAGCACAACTTCATTTACGCTTGCCGGAAAATCCCTCTGCATCTGCGTCTGCTGAGGGAGATAGCCGATCTCCGTTGCTTTAAGTCCGTCACCGTGAATTATTTTACCGTCGGACGGTGCTTTAAGTCCCAAAAGCCCCTTTACGAGCGTGGATTTACCTGAGCCGTTTTCTCCGACGATACACAGGTAATCCCCGGCATTTATTTCAAAGTTTACTCCTTCAAGAACGGTTTTCCCGTCGTATGCAAAGGAGAGGTTTTCACATTTCATCAAAGCCATCAGCCTAAAGCCTCCCTGAGGTTGTCCGCGTTCACATTCATAAGATCCAGATACGTTACGCCGGAAGCGAACTCCTTCGCACTTATGTTCTGGCACGAGTAGAAGACCAGCTTTTTGCAGCCCGTATCCTCGCATATGATATCGGCCATTTTTTCATTTGAAAACTCTATATAAAACACAGCAGGTATATTATATTCACGTACTCTGTCAATGAGGAAAGCGACCGTTTTTGCGGAAGGCTCGGTATCCTCTGCGCACCCCGGAAACGCAGCGTAGTAGTCAAGTCCATATTCCTCAACAAAATACCTCACCGGAAATCTATCGGCGAATATCACGGTTCTGCACGATGCGTTTTCGACGATCGTGCGTATCCTGCTGTCAAGCTCATTCAGCTCAGAGATGAATCTGCCGCTGTTTTTTATATAGGCCGATGCATTGCTTTTATCCGCGGCGCATACGGCGCGGCATATTTCGCTGCATATCAGCGCCGCATTTACCGGAGATGACCATACATGCTCGTCAAACTCCTTTTCGTGCTTGCTTTCTTTATCGTGCCTGTGCTCCCCGCCTTCATGAGCATGGGCATGTCCGGCCTCCTGCATTCCCTCTTTGGTTTCCTCCTCAACGGTTTCAACGCAGTCCATCATCCGCACAGTGGGTATTTCCCAGTCTATACCGCCGAGAATTTCCTCGAGCCAGGCCTCACTCTCTCCGCCGTTGCATATAAGCAGATCACAGTCTTGGATTCTGATAACATCCTGCGGTGTAGGCTCAAACCCGTGTATTTCGGTCCCTGGCGGGATAAGTAAGGTAATATTGGCATATTCCCCTGCAATCTCCCGTGCAAAATCATAGGCCGGAAAAACAGTTGCAACGATATTGAGCCCGTCATTACCTGGAGGCGTGCTTTCCTTTGCACATCCCGCAACGGAAAATGTGAGACAAAATATAAGGAAAAAGGCAAAAAATCTTTTAGACATCATTTCTCCGTATCAAGTTTAAGCATATAACGTATATTCGGTGTTCAAGTACAAGCGTACAGAAAGCTCACGCTAAAAAGAGATTCCCGGCAGACTTTTCCGGGAACCTGCTTTATCCGAAATTGTTGAGTATCGATTGCATTTTTTCAAAAAATCCCTGAACCGATACAATTAAATTTTTCAGCGTCTGAACAAAGCCGACAACCTGATCCTTTGCATCGGATACCTTATCCAGCGTTCCCTGTACATCTGTAACTTTATCCTTGAGGGAGACCGGATCAAGCCTTTCCAGAGTGCGGCAGAGTGAAACAAGCTGGCCAATCTGCGTTTCCGTGAGTGAGACACGGTAATGCGAGGCAACGGCGGTGATCGCGCTTCTCAATTCCGCGTCGGACATTTTCTGCGTCTCGCTGAGCATCAGCTTCAATTCCTGTACTATCGACGAGGAATCAGAACTGCCTATATCCTTTGCAAGCTCTCCGGTAACAGTCAGCTCCTGCGTACCGGCGTCCTTAGCCTGACTGTTAAGCGCCTGTCCGGTAATATCCTCATATGCCTTATATACGCCGGCAAGGGCGGCCGTTCCGCTTACGGGAAAAGGCGCCGCAACAATTATTCTGGCATCTGTTATGCCGGCGGTCGCAAGCGCATTTGAATACATATCTCCGGTGCACCATGTAATATTGCTTGTTGTGACGTTCATCCCGCTTCCCTGCGCAAGCAGCTCCACATACACACATGATATTGAGCGTGTCCCGATCACGGATGAGGCGACATAGCCTTCAAGATACTGGCGCTCTTCCGCATTGGTAAGCCTGAGCTCTATGACGCTCCCCTGCGGCACACCGAAAGCCTGATACATAAGCATCGTCTGTTCGCTTGTAAGATCAGCCCCTATGACCGCCCTGCTTGAAGTATTATCCGCCGCCGCGCTGACAGACAGGCAGAAAACCGCCGCCATACACAGGATAAAAGAAATTATTTTTCTCATCTATAAAAAATAACCTCACTCTTTTTGAACGTATCATTACAGATACGTTTTCTGATAAGTTAACATAACACATTCCCATTAAAAAATAAAGTATTTTTTATAAATAAACAGGAAATCAATCCGCTGTTTTTTCATTACTCAGCTTTTTAAGCTCTCCTGTTCCGCCTTCCACAACACCGTCGCTTTTCAAAACCTTTCCGATGGTTCCGAAAAAGCAGCGACAGTCAAACAGGAACGACAGTTTTTCTACATATTCGCCGTCAAGCCGTGCTTTGACAGGAATTTCAAGCTCATCCCTGCCGTTGATCTGCGCCCAGCCGGTAAGGCCGGGTTTAACATCGTTTGCCCCGTACTTGTCCCTTTCCGCGACCAGATCATCCTGATTCCAGAGAGCGGGACGCGGTCCGATAACGGACATATCCCCGATAAAGATATTGAACAGCTGAGGCAGCTCGTCAATACTGAGGCGCCTGAGTGTCTTTCCGCATTTAAGAAGATACTGCTCGGGATTTTCCAGCAGGTGCGTCGGAACGTCATGCGGGGTGGACATTTTCATGGAACGGAATTTATAAAGCTTGAAAAGCCTTTTATGCAGTCCGACTCTCTTCTGCGTGAACATAGCCGGGCCAGGGTCCTCAGCTTTTATAACAAGCGAAATTATCCCCATTGGTATAAGCAGCACAATAATCCCCACAGCGGACAAAACAACATCCAGAAATCTCTTTATAAACCGTTTATACATATTAACTCCTGCGGTATTTTTTAAGACAGCAGCGCAAAGCGCGGCAAAGCGGCATATGCAGCCGCATTATGCACTGCTGCCGTATATTTTACCACAGGAGTTTTTTATTTACAAGAATGTAATGCTTTTCACTGAACATACCGGAAAGTCTGATTGTTTTCCGGCGGCATTTCAGGCGGGGCACTGTTTTCCGGTGTGGTCTATTATGTAGCTGCCCTGGAGCAGTATCTGCGATATGGGTACAATGGTATATCCGTCGTTCTGGAGCGCACCAAGGATTCCCGGAAGAGCTTCGGGGGTATGCTTTGCCGCGTTATGGAAAAGCACGATGCTTCCCGGCTGGATCTTTTTCAGCACTCGGCTCTGTATCTCCCGCGCTGAGAGATCTTTCCAATCAAGGCTGTCAACGCTCCATTGGATAGCCGTCATACCCATTGATTTTACCGCCTCGATAACATGGTCATCATATTCCCCGTATGGGCATCTGAAAAGCGTCGGCTTTACGCCTGTCTGCGCCATGATAAGCTCATTACATGCTTCTATGTCCGATACGATTTCCATTTCGCTGAGCTTTGAAAAATGTGCGTGGCTCGAGGAATGGTTCATCACCTCGTGCCCTGCCGCCGCAAGCTGTTTTACGGATTCCGGGTATTTCTTGACCCAATCCCCGACTACAAAAAACGTTGTTTTCACGCCGTATTTTTCAAGAATGTCTATGAGTGTTTTTGTGTCCTCATTACCCCATGCCGCGTCAAAGCTTATAGCGACCACCTTATCCTCACGCTGTACGCTGTAAACCGGCAGACTTCTGTTTACCGCCGAGACGCCTATTATCTTCGGATTATTGACCAAACCGAAGATGACAACGACTATCAATATCAATCCAATGGCAGAGAGCAATTTTCTGCTGCGTTTCAACAATCTTCTGAAATCTATCAAACCGATCACTCCTTTTGATAGATTCTATGCCGCCTTGTGCAAATAAAATACCGAAGGGCTATGAACTGCGGCATTTATGCCTTTTTACGACTGTTTCAACGGCTTTTAAGCTTGCTTTATTTTTTCGTACCTTCTACGAAAGGCTGAGGATAATGAAAAAAGTAAGTCCGGTAAGCCGTGCTGCTTACCGGACTTGGTTTTATTTACTTTTTATCCGACCATATGGGCATATCCAAAGGAAAAGTGATTTGTGCCTGGGAAGACGACGCCTTCGATGAACATCGGGACACCGTCCTGGTCGCCGTCAAAATAGACCGTGACGAAAGGCTCGTCCATCAGATCTTTGATAAGCGTATCGCCTGCGGGCGCTTCGGTGTCATAACCGTAATCCGCATATTTGGTGCCGCTTATCGTATAGCCGTCGAAGCCCCAATAGTTATTGAGCAATGCGCAGTATTCATCCAGCGTCATGTCTTCACGCATGATTCTGTCAAAACTGTCATAATAATATTTAGCGCCATTTCCCATGTCCAGCGGCTCCCTGTCAAGCTTTTCGTCGCTGTCCTGCGCAGCTATATCGATCGAGCATTTTAAAGCTTTTCCTGTTTCCTTGTCTACGTTGATAGAAACCCAGTTTCCCTCTTCCGTGGGGCAGTTAACATAGTAGCAAGCTGGAATTATTCTGTCAAAAAATCCGATACGCTCCTCCTCTATGGTTATAACATCGTTTTCTCTTGCTGCAATAGTGTGGTGGACGCTCAGCATTCCAAGCTCATACAGCTCGTCAAGGGCGTTTTGGGCGCTGTCGAGAGCGGCTTTTCTGTCGGCGTCATTCAGCTCGACCTCCACTGCAGCAGAGGCAGTCGCACCGCAAAGGGAAAAAACAAGAATTGCGCTCAGCAATAAAATAATATGCCTTCTGTACGTTCCTTTCATTACATCAGTTCCTTTCGTGATATATTTTGCCGGATATATGTTTATGACGGCCAATATACCTATTTGTTCCATAAAAGAATCCGGCGGCTCGTTTGAGCCGCCGTTTTTCAGCTTATATTAAGGCATTTTTTCAGCGGGAGAATAGTGGGAATATAGTACAGAGCCGAGATAACGGCAAAATAAAGTCCCGCCGCGAAAAACATAATATGAGGAACCATGACGTATTCACGCTGCAATGTCATTCCGTCTACCCATGTATTGAGCATATTTGACAGCGGATCCAGAAGATTGTATCTGAAAAGCTGCATTGCAAGGAAGAAAAGCCATGTCACGGCAATTTCAAGCGCTACATAGAAGCAAATGCTGAGAAGCATTCTGTGGCTTGAAAAGCTGTGTCCAAGAGCCATAGCGCCATAAAAATGCAGACATACTGAGCATGATACCAAAAACAGGCAGATCACTCCCTCAATCGTATACAGAACGATATTCCATCCGCCGACAAGCGTTACTATGTCGTTCACAAAAAGCCTGACGCTTGATAGATCCGGTACCGCATAGCTCACCATGGCGACTATGACCATAAAAATCGCGCTTGCGGCAGCGGTGACAACAAACCAGACGAACGAGACAATAAGCTTGGACCAGACAAGAGCGTGCGTGCTTACCGGAAGGGTAAACATAAGATAGCCTTCATCCCGGAGCAGATTGCTGTAAAACCGGCGTATCATTATAATAAACGAGGTTATACAAATTGCCGCGACCGCCATAAAGAACAGCCCCACAAATATACCGCCGAGGAATTTGAAAACGCCCTCAAAGATTTCTTTATCAAAGCCTGCAATTACCAGCCCCGCAAAGGGCGAAAGCACGAGAACCGCGCCCAGCATAGGGAGCATTATTCTCCCTGTTGCCCTGAATTCGTGCTTGATCAATTTTCCCAGCATCTGAATACCTCCCTGAAATACTCGTCCACGCTCTTGTTATGCTGTTCCCGTATCTCGTCAACAGATGAGCAGAGAACCATTTTTCCTTCATTAATAAATATTGCGTCATCCAGGATCTTCTCAACATCCGATATAAGATGCGTAGAGATAACGACGGATGCTTCGCTGTCGTAGTTTCTTATAATTGTCTCAAGAATATAATCCCTTGTGGCAGGGTCAACACCACCGATCGGTTCGTCCAGCAGGTAAAGCTTTGCCCTGCGGCTCATCGTCATTATAAGCTGAACCTTTTCCTTGGTGCCTTTTGACATCTGATGGATGGACATCTTTCTGTCAAGATCAAGCCTTGAGATCATATCCTCCGCTCGTGTGCGGTCAAAATCGGAATAGAAATCTTCAAAAAAGTCCGCAAGTTTATCAAAGTTCATCCAATCGGGCAGATAATTCCTGTCAGGCAGATAACTTGTGATTTTCTTGCTTTCAATGCCCGGTTTTTCACCGTTGATGAGCACTTCGCCGCCATTCGGCGTCAGTAGTCCGTTTGCAAGCTTTAAGAGCGTTGTCTTTCCGCTCCCGTTCGGCCCTAATAGTCCGACGATTTTTCCCGGCTCGATTTTTACGCTGAAACCGTCAAGCGCGGTCTTTGCTCCGTATCTCTTGGTAAGACCGCTGCATTCAAGAATTGCCATTGTTTTCTTCCCTCTCCTCTTTTATCATTTCAATAATCTGTTCTCTCCCAAGCCCCAAGTCCGACATGGATTTGAGAAATCCGCTCACAAATTCCTCCGCAAGCTTTTCGCGTGTTTCCGATATCACATCCATATCCTCCGTAACAAATCTTCCGCTGCTTCGTTGGGTAAATACAAGTCCAAGCCGTTCAAGCTCCTGAAAGGCGCGCTGCATGGTATTGGGGTTTACGCCGGCCTGAAACGCAATATCCCTGACTGCCGCAAGCTTTTCACCCGGTTTAAGCTCCCCCGATGCGATGGCAAGCCTGTATTTATACACTATCTGTGTGTATATAGGGAGGTTGCCGTCAAATTGCCAATTCATTTTTTCACCTCTGTGCTATTGTATTAAGCGATTAATACAATAGCACAGAGGTGAAAATTTGTCAATATAGAAATTAATATTTTTCATGGAGTCTTAATAAAAAATTCATATTTTTCTTTATTATTGCACGGAAATGTGATAAACTTACGTTATACAGTCAAGGGCTTTTATCAGTATGAGAGCTTCTCTCAAGAGTACGGAGTCTTGACAAGCACGGATATCAATGAACAAATTATTCAAGGAGCTTTGTCATGGATGAAAAAAGGATAAAGAAAAATCTCATCATGTTTCCGCTCGGCACTGTCGGGCGTGATATGGTATATCAGCTTTTTACAAGCTACCTGCTGACGTATATATTGTTTACACGGCAGCTTGACGCGAAAATGCTTGCCGCGATCACGGCGATAATGGTCGGTGCAAGGGTATTCGACGCGCTTAACGATCCGATCATGGGCAATATAATCGACCGTACCAGAACAAAGTGGGGCAAGTTCAAACCGTGGCTTGTCATCGGCATCGTCACAACCTCGATAGTCGTGTACGCCATGTTCAACACAAAGCTTACCGGCTGGGGCTTCATCTGGTTTTTCGGCATTATGTACTTCTGCTATTCCATTACATACACCATGCATGATATATCCTATTGGGGCATGGTCCCATCCCTCGGCACGGATTCACATATACGCGATAAATTCACCTCCCGCACCAACCTCTTTGCCGGCATAGGCGGCACTCTTGCCTCGGTGCTCATTCCGGTTTTCACGGTCGGTGCAACGGCAATAGGCGGCAGCACCGCCTATGCATACGGAAAGGTCTCGCTTGTTATTGTCATTCTCGCTCCGCTGTTCCTCTGCTTTACGATATTCGGCGTGCGTGAAGACAGGTCTTACGAAAAAGAGCCGGTTCCTTCTGTGGGGCTTAAGAAAATAATAGACGTGATCAAAAATAACGACCAGCTTATCTGGATCGCGGTTATTTTCCTGCTTCAGGAGATAGGACAGAACATCTGTCTCAACGGCATCGGGCAGATGTATGTATATTTTGAATATGGATACTCGGGCGGCTTCTGGGGGATGTTTACAATGCTCGGCATGATCCCGACGGCATTCCTTATGATCTTCTATCCGGCAATCGCAAAAAAGACATCCCGAAAGGATTTCATGAAAAAAATGCTCTATGTTTCCGGAGCGGGATATCTCCTTATGTTCCTTGTTGGCACTTTTGCCCCATCCGGCAGCGTCAAATTCTATCTCTTTACTATCGGCTATATGGGTGCAAACTTCGGTTTTTACGCGTACTATCTTATCATGATGATCTCCATTCTTAATACGGTTGAGTACAACGAGTATCTTCACGGGGAGAGAAACGACGCCATTATCGCTTCCGTGCGTCCCTTTGTCACAAAGTTTGCAAGCGCGATATGTGTTGCAATAGTCAATCTCAGCTATATAATCCTCGGCGTCATGAATTACACAAACCAGATATCATCTTTTGAAAGCGAAGCGAGCTTAGGCGCGATAACGGAGGAAGCAAAGCTTCTGAAAATCGGCGATGTGCTTTTGCAGGTGCAGGATATCCAGAAAATCGGGATGCTCCTGTTCATAACCGTTATCCCGTTTCTTTTCATGTATGTAAGCTACAAGCTTTATTGCAGGCATTACAAGCTCGACGAAGACGAGTTTAAACGTATCTGCGCCGATATAGAAAACAGGAAAGCATAAAAATCAGCACCGTTCCTAACTGCCGCTGAGCAGTTTGGAACGGTGCTTTTCTATATTAAAAAAGGTTATTTCTCCTTAATGTAATACACGTTGCTGCCGAAATCGCCTTGATTTCTGAACTTTGCGTCATAGCCCGTACCGGTAAATTTCAGCTCCAATGGTACGCCCGCTTTAAGCGCTGCACCCGTACAGACAATATCCTGCACCCCATCCTGCATCTTATAATATCTGTCAACATCACGTACTATAAGACCGTTGGGGTTAAGGCTTACCGGCACAAGATGCTTTATCATTGAGGAAAACTGCTGTACCCTCAAAAGCTGCGGCCTTGATGAGATTTTATAGGTTTTCCGTTCATCCAGCTCGGCATACAGCCATTCATATCCCTGCGCGGCGTGGACAAGCCTATGAAAAACGCCTACCGCCGCGCCGCTGTCATCCCGTACCTGCCATGCATCTGCACCGTCTTCACATTTTACTTTGGACAATGTGCCGAATTGGAACAGCTCTCTGTGCTGTTTATAAAATGCAACGGCGTTTTTAAGCTCCTGAATTTCCACCGGCAAAAGATGCGAAAGCTCAAGTTCCAAACCGAGTATGCCGAAGAAGCTCACGTTCGCTCTGGTAGAAAGCGGGGTCGAGCGAAGCGTCTGGATATGTGCGCTTGCCGAGACATGACAGCCTACCGCTGACTGCGGATAGAAGGTAAAAAGTCCGTTTTTTATATCAAGTCTCTCTATCGGGTCCGTATCGTCGCTTGCCCATATCTGCGGTGCAAAGCAGAGCATGCCAAGGTCGAATCTGTTTCCGCCCGAGGCGCACCCTTCCAAAAGCACCTGCGGGCGCGGTTCAAATATCCGCGCCAGAACATCGTACAGCCCGAGAACGTACCGGTGTGCATCCGCTCCCATCAGGCAGGAGTGCCTGTTCATGTCCCACTTAACATATTTTATATTTGCCTCGTCGATTATTCTTGAGACATTGCTTACAATATAATCCCTGACCTCGGCTTTCCTGAGATCAAGCAGCAGTTCGTTTCTGCCGAGGGCGCTTTCTATCGCCCAATCGGCATGATTCCTGTAAAGCTCAGAATCTCTGTTGACCGCTTCCGGCTCAAACCACAGTCCGAAATCCATTCCAAGCACGCTAAGCTTGTCTGACAGATGCCGAAGCCCGTTCGGAAGTTTTTTGCCGTTTACGTTATAATCGCCAAGTCCCGCCGTGTCGGAATCACGCTTTCCGAACCAGCCGTCGTCCAGCACAAACAGCTCGCACCCGAGAGCCTTCGCCTTTTTTGCAAGGCTCAGAAGCTTTGCTTCATTGAAATCGAACATACAGCCTTCCCAATTATTATAGAGCACCGGACGTACTCTATTTTTCCAGAAGGACGGGATTATATGCTCGCTGACAAAACGGTGCATCAGCGTGGACATTGCGTTTTTGCCTGCGGATGAGTAACAGAGCACCGCCTCAGGCGTCTCAAAGCTCTCTCCGGGGCTTAGCGTAAGAGAAAAGCTGTCAAAGTTCACGCCCTGCATTATACGGGTAAAATTCTGATGACTCTTCTGCACGGAGGCATAGTGATTGCCGGAGTAGATGAGGTTGAAGCCGTAAACGTCATCGCCGTCGCTCAGCATAAATGCCGGATTGTGCCTGTTTGAGGAAAAGCCTGTCAGACTTTCGTTTACGCTCTTTGAATAGCTTACAGGAACATTGTGTTCATGCGTTTCGGCTATCCAGCTTCCGTCAAGGGTAGTCATAGTAAACTCACCCTTTATATCAGCCATCATGCTCATAAGCTTCGTGACGGTCAGCGGAGCTTCGGAGGCGTTTACAAGCTCGCAGCTTCGTACAAGCGCCGTGCCGCAGAGCTTAAAATACAGTCTGAGCTTTGCATAATCGCAGGACATTATGATGCACAGGCTTTCATATTCCCCATGCACCGTCGGAAGCTGCGATTTCATTTCGTGTCTGTCGGTATCATAATCTTCAAAAACGAACGACGGCGAAACGCACTCCCCTGCCGCGCTTATAGTTATCGGCGACTCACGGTAGTCGCCGGTGCCGCTTTCGCTCCACGCAAGCGGCAAAACGTCAAGACAGGTTTTTTCATTGAGCATCGTGCTTGTTCCCCAGCCTGTGCCGGGTCTGACCGAGAGAGCCTCGACGTCGTTTTCGCTTACAGGCCGGCCGAAATGCATAAGTTCGAGACGACCGCTGTTAACACGCATTGCCGCGGCAAGATTATCATTACTTAAGAGAAAATATTTGTATCCGTTCCGGTCAAATACCTTTATCATTTAACTCTGTACACCTCGTCTTTTACGTATTGCGCATACATTTCCTCGGTAACACCGCCGTTCTTTATTATTTCGGAAAAGAACCTGCCCGATCTTTTTATCGTCCTCTTCTGCGTATCATAGTCAACATGCACCAGACCAAATCTTGCGCTCTGCCCCTCTGCCCATTCAAAGTTATCACAGAAGCACCAATGATAATACCGCTCAAACGGAAGCGGCGACTCCGATATGGTTTTAAGATGTTCATACAGATATTTTGCTCTGAACTTATCTTCATTGTCGCAGGTGCCGTTTTCGGTGACATATATAGGTCTCCGCAAAAGCTTTGTGAGATATATAGCGCAGCGTTCAATGCCCTCAGGGTATATTTCCCAGTCAAGGTCATTCCTCGGCGAATTTTCCCGCACTCCGTCTGCAAGTCCGGATACAGTGCTGCGCGTATAGTAGTTGATGCCGTTGAAATCGGTATACTCGCCTTCCTTGAGTCCCCAGCGGTTTACAAGCGGAAACCTGAAGCGTCCCAAGGTCATAGCTTCCGTTATTGCCCCCTGAAAGCACCATTCCGCAGTTTTAGCCGCCATTACATGAACGGGGTTTTTAGGATTCTTTGGGTCAAACGGTCTGAGGTGATTTGCAAAACCGACCTTGGTATCGGTATAACCCATGGCCTTTCTCATGGAGTGTATCATTTCATATGCCTTTATATGGCAATATGCAAAGTTTTCAAGCACGGTAAAAGTCTCTTTGAACGAGCTGTGCTGCGGATACCACTCGCCGAAGCAATAGCAGTTTGTTGCGTACACATTCGGCTCATTTATGGTAATATATTCGTTTACTATATCTCCGAAGCTTTTTACGACCGTCTCGACAAGCTCAAGATAATATTTGTTGTTTTCACGGTTGAGCCAGCCGCCCTTTCTTTCAAACCACATCGGGTTTGAAAAATGATGTATCGTCAGGAGCGGCTTTATTCCGCCGGCCAGCATAAGCTCAATCTCCCGACGGTAATGCGCAATTGCCTCGCTGTCGATTTTCCCCTCTTCCGGCACAATGCGCCCCCATTCAACACCGAAGCGATAAATCTGCATCCCCATATCCGTCATGAGCTTTGTATCGCTTTCCCAACGGTTCCAATGGTCATCCGCAACCTGTGGGGATGTACCGTCCATTATTCCGCCCTCTTTATAGAATTGGAGCCAGTTGTTATCAGTGTCTCCGCCCTCTATCTGCGTCGCCGCAGTCGCCGTACCCATGAGAAAATCTTTTTTTAACTTGAAATCCATACGCTCATCCCCTATTATATATAGTACAATATATTATAAGACATAATCAGCGGAGGTGCAAGACATGAACAGGACACGTTGGTATAAAGACGGCGTTTTTTATCAGATCTGGCCGCGTTCCTTCAAAGACGGAAACGGAGACGGTATGGGCGATCTTTACGGTGTATACGAAAAGCTCGATTATATCAAAAGCCTTGGCGCGGACGGTATCTGGTTCAATCCAATATACCCCTCGCCAGGCGCGGACTGCGGATACGATATATCAGACTACATGGACATTGCTCCGGAATTTGGCGGAATGGAAGCTTTCAGAAAGGTTCTTGACGGTGCTCATGAGCGCGGCATGAAAGTCATCATGGATCTGGTCGTCAATCACACATCCGATGAGCATGAATGGTTCCAGAAGTCACGTCGGCGCATAAATCCATATACCGATTATTATATATGGTCGGACAAGCCGAATAACTGGAGCAGTCATTTTGAGGGTGGCAGCGCTTGGCAATGGGACGATGTAAGAAAACAGTATTATCTCCATCTCTTTGCCATAAAGCAGCCTGACCTCAACATGGACAATCCTCTTGTAAGGGATGAGGTCGTTAAGATCCTGAACTTCTGGCTTGACATGGGTGTTGACGGCTTCAGGGAGGATGTGATCACCTTTATTTCAAAGAAAGAGGGTCTGCCCAATGATTATGTTTTCCCGGTTGCCCGCGGCATAATGAATTATAACTACGGCCCGCACTTTGACGAGTATATGCAGCAGTTCAAGACTCAGGCGTTTGACGGACACGACTATGTAATAATTGCGGAGGCTCCGCTGACCGGTCCAAAGAGGGCGCTAAAGTACATAACCGAAAGCGACAGCAACCCCATTGATATGATGATACAGTTTGAGTGTATGGGCGCAGACTGCCTCGTCACCGATTTTCTTCCTCTTCCGTTCTCCCTGAGAAAGCTGAAAAAAGCGTTTACGTCATGGCAGGACACGGTAAACGGTAAGGGCTGGAATATGCTTTATCTTGAAAATCACGATCATTCAAGGGTCGTTTCACGGTACGGAAGTGAAAAATACCGCAGTGAAAGCGCAAAAATGCTGTGCGCGGCGTATATATTCCAGCAGGGTACGCCGTTTGTCTACATGGGGCAGGAGCTTGGTATGACGAATTGGTATCCTGAAAGCATGGACATGTATGAGGATGTGCAGACAAAAAATCAGCACCTCGGTCTTCCGGAAAAAGTAAGGCTTAAAATATCCTACTCGGCTTCAAGAGACAGCGCAAGAACTCCGATTCCATGGAGCGCTGCAAAGAACGCCGGTTTTACAGACGCTGAAAAACCGTGGTTTACAATTAATCCGAATTACAGCGAAATCAACGTTGAGGAGGAGGAAAAAGACCCCGATTCCGTTCTGAACTTCTACCGGAAAGCAATAGCGCTCAGGAAAGAGATCAAACGCGATGCACCATATAAGGAGCTTTATAAAAACAGCGGCAAAATATTCGCCTATACGAGAGGAGAATATGAAATAGTCTGCTCATTCACCGAAAAAGCCGTAAAATATCATTGCAGCGGCGAAATAGCGCTGAGTAATTACAAAGAAAACGGCGAGTATCTGAAGCCTTACGAATGCAGAGTATATAAAAAATAATTTATGGTGTAAGCCGGAGAGCATAGCCAAAATCAAAGCATGGTTATGATCTCCGGTTTATTTTACTCTGACCGGTCAGCCGTTTTTGTCCTTGGATTTGAATATCAGCGCGGCACACAGTGCAAAAAAGACCGCTGCTGCTATTCCGCCGGCGGAAGCCGTAAAACCGCCTGTAAAAGCGCCTATAATACCGTTTTCTTTTACTGCCTCTTTTACGCCCTGCGCAAGCACATTTCCAAAGCCGGTAAGCGGAACGCTTGCGCCGGCGCCGGCAAATTCCGCAAACGGGCCGTACAGTCCGACAGCACCCAGCACAACGCCTGTCACAACGTATCCGGTCAGGATCCGTGCCGGAGTAAGAGATGTGTAATCTACAAGCAGCTGCCCGATACTGCATAGAAGCCCGCCGAAAACAAACGCCTTTATATACTCGTATATCACGCTCATACCTCGTTTTCTATTGCCACGGCGTGGCATATTCCGGGGATGCTTTCCTTTTGCTGAACGGTCGTCGGTGAGAGCAGCGCGCCGGTTGCCGCAAAAAGGATCCTGTTCCAGCGCCCTTTTTTCATTTCCGGTAAAATATGCCCGCAGAGTACAGAGGCGCAGCATCCGCAGCCGGAACCAAATTTGCGCTCTCTTTTTTCACCTTCGTCGTACACCATTACGCCGCAGTCGTGATATCTGCCCCTGACGGAATATCCCTCTCTTTCGAGCAGCTCTTCAAGAATATCATGGCCTATCGCGCCGAGATCGCCGGTAAATATCGCGTCATAATATTCCGGAGTTCTTCCGGTGTCTTTGAAGTGCGCTGCAATGGTGTCAAGCGCAGCCGGAGCCATTGCGCTGCCCATATTGTTGGCATCGGTTATTCCGGCATCCGTGATTTTTCCTATCGTCGCGCAGACGACACGCATCCCCTTGCCTTTTGACGAAACTATAAGACCTCCTGAACCGGTAACTGTCGATTGGGCGGTAGGCGGCTTCTGTCCTCCGTATTCGAGCGGAAAACGGTATTGTCTCTCTGCTGTGCAGAAATGTGAGCCTGTTATCGCGCAGACCGTTTCACCGAACCCTCCGTCAACGAGCATTGCTGCAAGCGCCGTACTTTCCGCCATTGTGGAACAAGCCGCGTACAATCCCAGATAAGGCGTATTTACCTTCCTGAATGTGAGCGCGGAGCTGGTGCATTGATTGAGCAGATCCCCGGAAAGTACGATATCAATGTCTTTTTCGTCAAGCCCTGCCTTGAATCTGGTTTTTTCAAAGCATCTTCTGAGCATTTCGCTTTCTGCGGCTTCCCATGTGCCTTTTCCGAAATATACGTCCTTTTCAACAATGTCAAAACACTCTCCAAGTCTTCCTTTGCCCTCTTTTTCACCGACAACGGCTGCGTAGGATATTATCCGCGGCTTTGTATGCATAAAAAAAGTCTGGTCTCCGATTTTGTTCACCTGAACACCTCACATTTGTTTTCCTGCTGCTATTTTTTCCTGTAAAAACAAAAAAATCCGCCGAAGCGGATGTTTTTTGTTAAGACTGTCAGCTTATTTTCAGTGTTTCCCAGAGACTTGTGACATAATCCAATGTTTCAGGGTCAAGGTTTCTGTAAGCATACTTGTTGTAAAGCTCGCTGAAATTACCGATTTCTGGATAGAGTATCTCCATGGCTTCCTCACCGAGATCCTCACGGTATCCCTCATCATTGAAAACCGCAGAATTGGGTGAAGCATAATATATATATTCGGCATTGGCAATCGCCGGTTCAGGTGAGAGCATATAATTTATAAATATCTCTGCAAGCTCTTTGTGCTGACAGGAGGACGGGATGCACATTGCATCAACAAAGTAATTCGTTCTTTCGGGATAATAGAAGCGCAGATCAACATTATCCGCCTGATTGTCAAGCATTGTGAAGTAATCGCCTGCGTAGTATGCCGCGATCGCCGCCTCCCCGCTTTCCATCATATTATAAACTTCATCCATAACATAGCTTTTTACCAGCGGGTTCTGAAGCTTCAATTCTTCAAGAGCTCTGTCCCATGAGTCATGATTCGTATCGTTTACGTCGAGGCCGAGCTTATACTGCGCCGTGGCAAAGCCGTCTCTTGAATTATTGAATTGCAGAATATTGCCGGAGTATTTTTCATTCCACATAAGCTCCCAGCCTCCGGTGTCGCTCTCATCGACAACATTGGCGTCATATATCACGCCAACGACTCCGTAAGTATACGGCACGGAATAAATGTCGTCCGGATCGTAATACAGTCCCCTGAAATTTTCACCGATAAATTCATAATTGGGAATGTTGTCAAAATTCAGCGGCAGAAGCATATTTTCATCTCTCATACGTGCGATCATATAGTCCGAGGGGATAACGACATCAAAGCTTACCGCGCCGCTTGAAAGCTTCGCATACATATCTTCGTTGCTGGCATAGGTACTGTAATTGACCTTTACTTTTTTTCCATAGGTTTCCTCGTACCACTGCTCAAATGCTTTTATCGTATCCAAAGAATCGTCTGAACCGTCCGAAATATACTCGCCCCAGTTATATACGTTAAGGATCTCTTCCCTCTCCCCGCCGGAAGCAAACGCCGCGACGGCGGCAATGACAAGCGCCGCAATTATTATGCAGCCTGCGATCCGCCTGCATGACAGAACATTGCTCTCCTTTTTTGTCCTGCGCGGCTTCTGTCCGTCATCGACAATATTGTTGAGAATAAGAAGTGCGAGAATAACGAAGAAAATAATCGTTGCGAGGGCGTACATCTTAGGCGTAACCGTCTTCTTTGTCATGTTGTAGATTCTTATCGGCAGCGTCTGGAAAGCGTTGCCGGAGGTAAAATAGCTTATTACAAAATCATCGAGAGATAGGGTAAAAGCCATTATCATTCCCGTGACTATACCAGGCATGATTTCCGGAATCTCAACCTTGACAAACGCCTGAAACGGTGTGCAGCCAAGATCCATTGCAGCTTCCGGGAGGGATTTATCCATCTGCTGCAATTTCGGCAGAACCTGAAGAATAACATACGGCAGGCAGAATGTTACGTGTGCAATAAGCATTGTGGCGAAATTCAGGCTTGTCGCTGCGCCGAAAAGTCTTCCGACAAAAACGAACATGAGCATAAGGGATATACCGGTGATTATATCGGGGTTGATCATAGGTATATTTGTCACCGTATCCATTGCTGCACGGATATAACGGTTCCTGAGCTTGTTTATTCCGACCGCCGCGGCAGTACCCATTACCGTTGAGATCGCCGCCGCGGAAAGCGCAAGAATAATGGTATTCCTCACCGCTCTCAGAGTTTCGTCATCCTTAAAAAGCTCCCTGTACCAATTAAGGGAAAATCCGGAAAAAACGGAGAGACTCTTCGCGTCATTGAACGAGAAAACAAGCAGGATAGCAATAGGCGCGAACAGGAAGATCATAATAAGAGCGGTATATATTTTTGACGCTTTTTTCATACTTCCGCTCCTTTCAGACGGCGGCTTTTTTATCGGCAAGACGCTGCATGAAAGCCATGCATGCCAATAAAATAATCATAAGAATAAATGCCATAGCTGCGGCAAAGTGAAGATTGTTCGCCGTGTACTGTCCCTCTATCGCGTCGCCGATAAGGAAGAACTTGCCGTTGCCGAGCTTTTGGGATATATAGAAAGTGCTGATTGACGGAATAAGCACCATATTGATGCCGGATATGACCCCCGGAAGGCTCAGCGGCCATATTACCCTGCGGACCACACCGGCGTTGTTGCAGCCGAGATCCTTTGCTGCTTCGAGCAGCTTGATATCCATTTTGGCCATCACAGAGTAGATAGGAAGGATCATATACGGGAAATAGTCATAGACCATGCCTATGATAACAGCAGCCTCAGTGCCTATAATGTGTATCTTTCCAAGACCGAAAAACGAAAGAATCCCGTTGAAAATACCGCTGTCCTGCAAGATCGTCATCCACGCGTAGGTTCTGATAAGGAAATTCATCCACATAGGGATCATTATAAGCGTAATAAGTATCTTCTGCGTGCGTGGATTTGAGCGTGAAATAATATACGCCATGGGATAGCCGAGAACAAGGCAGATAAGCGTGGATATAACGGCAAGCTTGAGGGAGCGTGCAAAAATAAGCAGATAGGTGTGAACCTCGCCTGCGTTCGTCTGAGAAGTCGCCGTAAAAAACCTTGCAATATTTTCCGTCGTAAACTTAAAATCACTGTCCGTAAACGCATAATATGCGACAAATATTAGCGGAACAGCGATGAACAGCGCCGCCCATACCGAATACGGCGCAAGGCAAAGTCTTTGAATAAGACCTTGCTTTTTATTCTGCACAGTCTTCATTCTTCAATCTCGCTTTCAGCATCGCTCAGCTCATCAAGCTCATTTGAGAACGACGAATAGTCGCCGTACATACCGGAATACTCGGATTTTTTCATAACGTGTATGGCATCAGGCTCGATATACAGTCCGATATGCTCATTGACATCAACAAAATCTGTCGTCTGAATCATCCATTTGAAGCCGTTTATATCGACAATGATCTCATAATGAACACCGAGAAATGTAACAGATGTCACAACTCCCTTAAGCATCCCCTTTTCCTCCGGCACAATGTCCACATCCTCCGGACGCACGACTATATCGACAGCCTCTTTCTTTTCAAAGCCCTTGTCAACGCACCTGAAAACATGACCTGAAAACGCCGCCTTATAATCGTCTATCATAACGCCGTCAAGTATATTGCTTTCGCCGATAAAATCCGCAACAAAAGCATTCTGCGGCTCATTGTAAATGTCAACCGGAGTACCGATCTGCTGGATCTTTCCCTCGGACATAACAACAACGGTATCCGACATCGAAAGCGCTTCCTCCTGATCATGGGTGACAAAAATAAATGTTATCCCGGTTGCTTTCTGGATATTTTTAAGCTCCTGCTGCATATCTTTTCTGAGCTTGAGATCGAGTGCGGCAAGCGGCTCGTCCAGCAAAAGCACTTTAGGCTTGCTTATCAGGGCGCGCGCAATGGCAACGCGCTGCTGCTGCCCGCCTGAAAGGCTTGTAACGGAACGCTGCTCAAAGCCTGTAAGCGCAACCATGGAGAGCATTTCTTTGACCTTTTCTTCTATCTCATCTCTTGCAGCCTTCTTTTCCCTGAGAGGAAATGCAACATTTTCAAAAACGTTGAGATGCGGAAAAAGCGCATATCTCTGAAAAACCGTGTTGACGTTCCGCTTGTGCGGCGGCATATCGTTTATCTTTTCACCCATGAAGATCACATCTCCTTCATCGGGACTTTCAAAACCGCCGATTATCCTGAGCGTGGTAGTCTTTCCGCAGCCGGAAGGACCCAGAAGCGTCAAAAATTCATTATCATAAATATCAAGACTTATTCTGTCAAGCACGGTTTCTCCGTCAAAGGCCTTGCTGATGTTTTTAAGCTCTATAATCTTTTTCATGCGTGTGCCCTCCGTACAACAAAAAATGACGCATGCATACGCATACGTCATCTGTGATAATCCGATTTTACCTGCTTCGACAGCAGACTGAAATCCCCAATTGGTTTGAGAGTCTATGTAGCAAGAACTTACTTTTACTACTCTTATTGACCATTTCACAAGTTATGTATGCTTTTGCAGCACGGTTTATAGTAACCAACTTATAAAACTTGAGCTTCGAACTCAATCAATAAGGCAACAGAAGTTGCCGCCGCATTCCGCGGAAAATCGGCATTCGACCCGGCTGTCCGTGTGGCCTCAGCTAAAAATAGCGGTCGTTATCTTGCTTCGGATAAACAATTATCCAATTGAGACGGCTTATTCTAACAATTTTCGTCAGTGCTGTCAATAGATGCAGCGCATTTTTTCTTGGATATTCTTAATATTTTATATCCCATAAGAAAAGTCCCTCTGCCGGCGCGGTAAAACCGGCGGTTTCCCGCTTTCCCGATTCAAAAATGTCCGCGACACTGCCGGCTGCCCTTCTCCCGTCTCCTGCTTCAATGAGAGTTCCGACGATTATACGAACCATGTTATATAAAAAGCCGTTTCCTGTAACGGCAATAGTTATTAGATCATCACATTTATCTAGTTCAATGCTGTATACGGTTCTGACAGCTGTTTTTTTGGATTTTTTTCCCGAACTGAACGGAGAAAAATCATGCGTACCCACAAGCAGCTCCGCCGCGCTGCGCATTTTGGCAATATCAAGTTTTTTCGGGTATGAATAGACATATTTCCGTCCGAAAACATTCGGTTCGCTGCTGTTCCATATACGGTAAACGTACGTTTTCTCTTTGCAGCTCAAGCGGGCATGAAATCTGCCGTCAGCCTGCTCGAGCGAAATTGCGCCTATATCCTCCGGAAGATACTTTCTCAGAGGCTCAAGAATGTCGGCGCACGGCATATCCGTATCCGCAGTAAATGAACAGACCTGAAGCTTTGCATGAACTCCCGCATCCGTTCTGCCGCAGCCGGCAGCTTCTATCGGCTGACCGAATATTCTGCTCAAGGTATCCTCAAGCTTTCCCTGTACCGTATTGTTCGTGCTCTTTTGCCTTTGCCAGCCTCTGTATCTGCTGCCGTCGTAGCAAAGCGAAAGTTTATACCTCATGTCCGCGCCTCTCTCTGCAATTTATTCCATATTATATAACAGGTAAAATAAAATTGCAAAACGTCTTTTTTGATGCTATACTAACATAAAAAACGAAGGAGAAAATGCGCAAAAGCACATTATAATTACAGAAAATGTATATTGACAGCACCTTATACGAGGGACGCCCTCACGATAAAAGAATTGAAAAAGAGGAGACCTGCTACGACTTTCTCGACAGACTTGATATCAAGTATTACAGGGTCGATCATGAACGTGCCGATACGATAGAGGCGTGTGAAGACGTTGAGAAAATACTCGGGTGTAAAATATGCAAAAATCTACTCCTTACCAACCGGCAGCAAACAGCCGTATACCTTCTTGCAATGCCTGGTGAAAAGCCGTTCAAGACAAAAATACTGTCAAAGCAGATCGGCTCTGCAAGACTGAGCTTTGCAAGCGAGGAGCAAATGCTGAGAACGCTGAATATTACACCCGGATCTGTAAGCGTACTCGGGCTTATGAACGATGAGAAAAAGGAAGTTCGTATACTGGTGGACAAGGACCTGCTTACGGAGGAATATTTCGGCTGCCATCCGTGCATAAACACCTCATCGCTTAAAATAAAAACGGATGACGTGATAAATAAAATTATTCCCGCCTCCGGACATTTCGTCGAGTATGTCGAGCTTCCGTGGAAAATTGAAGAATAATTGCCTTTCTTATAGAATTATAAAGTCTCAAGCGACCGTTTTATTATGCGGCAAAGGCGTGGGCGGTACACCGCTCACGCCTTTCAGCTTGCCAAAGAACATCATTGAGATTCTTTGGCAAAAAGGGCTGCACTGCGCTCTGTGCCTCGATTGTTCGCTGCAAGCGAACAATTCGACATCGCTCCGTTACCCGTCAGACTCAGTGTTTTCTCCGACGTATATGCCGCCGTAGAAAACGATCAAAACTATTTTTTATGCCTGCGGGCAAAAAACTCTGCGAGACCTTTTTGACAGTCTCTATACTTGTCATTTTGCTTCCGGATACTCGTTGCACAGGAGCCTGTACGGCGCCTCATCCTCTTCAATTGCCGGGAAGCGCCCTACCGGAGGATTAAACCGGTTATCGGTGTTGTCGTCATTGCACTGGCTGACTTCTCCGAGGAGAACGGCGCCCGTACCGGGTTCAACGCTGAAATCATGGTACATATACTGCCGGATATGAATGCTCTCTCCCGGGGTAAGTCTGACCTGAGTACCCGCCGGAACAGTAAATGTACGGCCATCCATATGAACCGTGACATCGCTTTCATAGTCCATTGATTCATCCGGCAGGGAATTATATACTTTTATAAGTATATTCCCACCGCCGCGATTGATTATATCCTCCGTCTTATACCAGTGAAAATGATTAGGACTGTACTGTCCCTCTTTCATATACAGAAGCTTTTCTGCGTAAACCTTCGGATATTTATCCGCCATGGCACGATTGCCGTTGCGTATGGTAATGAGCGACATACCGACTTTATCGAAATCGCCGAGACCGTAATCCGTGATATCCCAGCCCAGCATACAATCGCGTACTTCATCGTATTCATGACCGATGTTTTTCCATTCGTCAGGCGTAAAATTGCAGAATGGCGGGAGATAACAACGCTCCTGCAAACACATTGCTTCCAATTCCTTCAATGCCTTATTTATTTCCGAGCGCTTCATTTTCACCCTCCGTTTTTATATTCATCTTATCAGTTGAAAGACGTGCGGCGATACAGCCGCGTCAGATGAGCAAGCTCATCCGCAATTTCTCCCGAAGCTGCTCCTTCAAGCATTCTCCAACGCCAGTTCCCGTAAGGAGAACCCGGCGTATTCATCCTGCATTTTGACGGAAGTTCGAGAATATCCTGCATTGTCATTACAAAAAGCTTGGCGGGACTTGACATTCCTACCCGCATTAATGTGCGGCATCTGCTCTCATCCTGCGTATGGTGGGTGTACTCATCAAAAAAGTCAACCGTTCTCTCATCGAGAGAAGCAAGCCAGCCCACCGCCGTGTCATTATCGTGCGTTCCAATATAGCAGACATTATTTTTCTCTATATAATGCGGCATAAATATTGAATCATCATCAGGCTCAAACCCGAATTGCAGCACGTTCATACCCGGAAATCCGGAGTCCGCAACGAGCTTCGCAACCTCCGGTGTCGGATAACCGAGATCCTCCGCAATAAACTCCAGTCCCGGGAACCACGCTTTCAGCGCGTTGATAAGCTCCATCCCCGGACCTTCGCGCCAGACGCCGTTTCTTGCGGTTTTATCCCCATACGGAACCGCCCAATAGCTTGCAAGACCTCTGAAATGATCGATCCGTATCACATCGTAAAGTGCGGAAGCGCCATTGATTCTCCGCTTCCACCAGCCGAATCCATCCTGCTTCATCCGCTCCCAATCATAAATCGGGTTGCCCCAGAGCTGCCCGTCGGCGGTAAATTCATCCGGCGGCACTCCGGAGACCTCTGTGGGAACGCAGTATTCATCCAGCAGAAAAAACTCCGGCTCACTCCAGACGTCAGCGGAATCCATCGCCATATATATAGGGATGTCTCCGATAAAGCCTATCCCCTTTTCGTGCGCATAGCTCTTGAGTGCTTCCCACTGCCGGAAAAACAGATACTGCACAAATATCCAGAAGCGTATTTCACCGCTGAGTTTTTCGGTGTAATAGCTTACCGCTTCTTTACGTCTCAGGCGAATGTCGTCCGGCCATTGGGTCCACGAGACATGACCGAACTCGGTTTTAAGGCTCATATACAGCGCATAATTATCAAGCCAATATTTGTTTGAGGTGTAAAATGAATCCGCGTCTTTCAAAAGGGCATCCGGGGCGCGGGAAAAAGCAATACGTAAAAGCCGGAAACGGTGCGCATATACAGCGCCATAGTCAACATTCTCCGGATCGCTGCCCCAGCTTATTCCGTCAAGATCTTCCTGCTCAAGCAAATGCTCTGACACAAGCATATCAAGATCTATAAAATAGGGGTTTCCGGCAAAAGAAGACGGAGAAGAATACGGGCTGTCCCCATAAGTTGTCGGTCCCAGTGGGAGAAACTGCCACCAGCTTTGTTTTGAAGCATAAAGAAAATCCACAAAATCATAGGCCGCTTTACCCATTGTCCCTATTCCATACGGAGACGGGAGCGAGGAAAGAGACATAAGAATTCCGCTTGACCTTTTCATAACAGACTCCTTTTATCCCTTTACTGCGCCCGCAGCAACGCCTTTGATAATATGCTTCTGGCAGGTAAGATAGAATACAATGGCCGGAATGATCCCCATAAGTATTATCGCCATTGTCGCGCCGAGATCGACCGTTCCGTATGAACCTTTCAGATATTGGATATGTATAGGAATGGTTCTGTACTTTGTGATGTCAAGCGAGAGATACGGCAGCAGATAGTCGTTCCATACCCACATTATCTCCAGGATACCGACTGAAATCATTGTAGGCTTGAGCATCGGCAAAACAACAGAAAAGAACGTTTGCAGCGGTCCGCAGCCGTCTATTGCCGCAGCCTCTTCTATTTCGATTGGTATGCTCTTGATAAAGCCCGAGAACATGAAAACGGCAAGCCCCGCACCGAAACCGAGATAGATAACGGGAATAGTCCATGGGGTATTAAGTCTGAGCGTATCGGCTGTCTTAGAAAGCGGGAACATTACCATCTGGAACGGCACCACCATGGAGAAAACACACGCATAATACACTATCCTGCAAAGCAGAGAGTCTACCCTTGCGATATACCATGCGGCAAGAGAGGTAAAGAGCAGGATGAGGAATGTGGAAGCAAGAGTGATAACGAGGCTGAACAGCGCCGACTTCCAGAACGGGTAGCTTCCAAATGTCATGCCTTTGATAAAGTTCGAAAACTTTGCAAACATTTCACCGGTCGGCAGAGCGAAGGTATCGGTCTTGACGAAGGTATTCAGCTTGAACGAGTTCATGACCACAAGGATAATAGGCATTACGTATATAATGGAAATGACAGCGAAAAAAATCGTCAGTCCCCTGTTCTTGTTCTTTTTTATCATTGCTGAACCTCCTTTCTGCGTGTTGCGGAAAGCTGTATAAGTCCGATCGCGGCGACAAGTATGAAAAACAGCACCGCTTTTGCCTGCGCCACGCCGCGGGACGCGGAGTTTTGCCCGTAAAATGTATTGAAGATATTGAGAGCGAGCATCTCTGTCGTCTTTATTACGGTGCCGTCCGGATTCTGGATAAACGGCTGCCCCCCGTTGAGAGCAAGATTCTGGTCAAAGAGCTTGAAGCCGTTCGTTATGGTAAGGAACGTGCAGATGGTGATCGATGGCATGACATTTGGTATAGTTATCTTCCACAGTGTCTGCCACTTGGTTGCGCCGTCGATTCTGGCGGCTTCCAGCATATCCTCCGGGACAGCCTGCAGTCCGGCTATGTAAATTATCATCATATAGCCTATCTGCTGCCAGCAGATCAGAATGATCAGCCCCCAGAATCCGTAGGCCGTGTTCATAAGTATAGACGTGCCGAAGCGCGAAAGAATACCGTCGAATATCATCGACCAGATATATCCGAGAACGATACCGCCGATGAGGTTTGGCATAAAGAAAACAGTTCTGAAGATGTTGCTGCCCCTGATCTGCTGTGTAAGAGCATATGCCACGGCAAAGGCAAAGACATTTATCAGTACAAGAGACGTCACGGCAAACAGGGACGTATAGCTGAACGCATGGCGGAAGCTTGCGTCATTGAGCGCTTTCCCGTAATTGGAAAACCCTATCCACGTGGGATTACTCGTGGTTTTGAATTTGCAGAATGAGAGGAAAAAGCCCTTGCAGAACGGCCAGATAAAGCCGATCGAAAACGCGGCAATTATCGGGATAATAAAAAGTATAGCAAGCTTTTTCAGCGGCTCCCTTATAAGATTGGAGCGTAGCGCGGAGCTGCCGCGTTTTACAGGTGTACGCGAGTCGAGCCAAAGGCATATAGCGGTAAGCCCGATCAGCGCGGCGCCCGTATTTATCCACGGGTTGAGCTTTTGCAGTTTTTTTGCAAAAGCGATCATGCCCTCACCCATATTGAGCGCTTTGAAAAGCTTATCCAGCCACGCCGCCGCTGCAAGAGTGCCTGTGATAATCAATACCGCTGATACGGCAATAACAAGCACCGTCAGCGCGGTCTTTGACGTTTTTGAAGCTGTCTTATTAATGACGATCCCCTCCCTGTGATTATATCATAAAAGCATCTATGTCATCGTATGTGTCCGCATATACGATCACATAGATGTTTTTATAAACAGAGGGCGAGCGTAAAGCCCGCCCTCCGGACGAAATGAAAAAACGTACTCTATAGGAAGTTTATTATCAGCCGTTTGCTGCTTTGTACTGTGCCGCCCAGCCTTCAACAAACGCGGTCTTGACATTTTCCCAATTTGCATCGGTCTGGTCTGCGTCGTATGCGTTCATTGCCGCAACAAGACCGGCTCTCCACTCATTGACGTTGGGAGTGTAGTTGAACGCCCAGGTCATTGTGTAGTTGCCTGCGTTTGTGTAATCATTAGCGTCGGCAAGGAACTTGTTGGTGGACTTTGCGGCATGGGTGTAGGGCATAACGCCGAAGGTCTTGTTGAGCTTTGCGGAAGCCTCTTCGTTGGTTACGAGCCAGTACATGAAGTCAAGAGTTGCCTGGATGTCCGCCTCGTCGGCATTTGCGTTGACTGCCCAGCAGTTTTCGGTGCCGCAGTTCAGACCGGCCTTCTCTTCGCCTTCAACACCGCAGTAGAACGGGATCATTGCAATGTTCTCATCGCCGAGAACGGAGCATGCGTTGTATTCCCAGGAACCGTTCTGGAAGAAGACAGCCTTGCCGCCTACAAATTCAGCCTCTGCATCGAAGCCGCCGGTTGCGAGGTCAGCGGGAGCGACAGCGGAGTTGTTTATATAGAGATCCCAGAGGTTTCTGAAGTTATCGAGGTAAGCGCCGGTGATGGTCTCGGGGCAAGGACCTGCCTGCCAGCCATCGTCTACGGATTCATAGTAGAGGTCGGCGTTTGTGAGGTGACCGGAGAAGCGCCAGCTGGAGCTGTCGTCCATACCGGAGGAAGTGAATGCGTCAAAGCCGAGCTCGGAAGCGCGGGCGTGAATGTCTTCGGCAATCGCCTTGAGGGATGCAAAATCCTTGATGTCGGACAGTTCATAACCGGCCTCGCCGAGGAGCTTGGTGTTGACAATGATGCCGAAGCACTCATAGCAGTAGCCGATGGAGCAGAGCTTGCCATCCTCGTCGTAGAGGTTGTAAGCATCGGTGTTCAGCTCTTTTGCGACGGGAGTGTCGGTCAGGTCATAGCAGTATTCGCCCCATGTGGCAAGAGCGGGAGCATTGCCGACGACAAACAGCGTGGGAGCATCGGTCTTGTCCATCTCGGAGGTGAGGGTGGACTCATAGGTTCCGGATGCTGCGGTGACTATCTTCACTTCAACGCCGGTTTCCTTTGTATACTGAGCGGCTATCTCCTGAAGGTCTTCATCAGACTCAGGCTTGAAATTGAGCCAATATACGGAGCCTGCTTCTTCTGCTGATGCAACCGCGCACAGAGAGAAAACGAGCACCAATGCAAGAATAATTGCGGTGAACTTTTTCATGTAATTGATCTCCTTTAAATTTATTAAGTCAGGTTTCCCTGTCCTTTACTATTTATCCGGCAGAAGCTTTCTGACGCTTCCGCCCGCACGGAGCGCAGCTTTTGGGAAAAGATGCTCGCTCCTGATGCTGCCCTTTATCATACCGTCGAGGATCCTTACGCTCTCACGCCCTATAACATCGGCCGGCTGCACCATCGTGGTCAGCGTAGGATTAAAATACTTTGACATCTCCAGCCCGTCTATCGCGATCACCGAGCAATCCTCCGGTGTTCTGCGTCCTATATCGGCCATGGCCTTAATAAAGGCGACCGCTGTTTCATCCGATTCCATAAATGCGGCGGTAAAACCGACCTCACGCTCAGCCAGCAGCTTTGCCGCGGCATATGCGTGCTCCATATCGAAAGCGCCCGTTTCAATCACAAGCGCCGGGTCGTACTCGATTCCGGCATCTTCAAGCGCCTTTTTATAGCCGCCGTGTCTGAGCTGGCTTATCGAATTGTCGTTGCAGCAGTCAAAAAAGGCAACTATCCTCTTGTGCCCAAGCTCTATAAGATGCTCTACCGCCGTCCGTGCGGTTTCAAAGTCGTCTATCGTTACCGATGAGTAATCCGTTTCGGCAAGTGAACCAAAGCTGTTGGAATAGGAGCAGCAGACATACGGAACGCCTATAAGCGCCAGCTCCTGCGGGGTATAGTTGAAGCGGCCTCCAAGAAAAAGGATGCCTTTGAGCTTCTTTTCTCTTTCAAGGATCGCACCGGCCTTTACTTCGTCATCCTCGGCCGAAATAAAGCGCAGAGCCATATCATAACCCTTTGACGAAAGCTCCGCCGTGATTGTTTTAAGCATATCGGCAAAGAAAAGATTTCCCGTACCTCTGACAATGACGCCTATGCTGCTGGAACGGTTTTTCACAAGATCCCTTGCGGAGTTATTGGGAATATACCCGCTTTTTTCAACCATTTCAAGCACTGTCTTTCTTACTTCGTCGCTCACATCCGGACGGTTGTTAAGAACGCGTGAAACGGTGCTTACCCCAACGCCGCACTGCCTTGCAATATCCTTTATCGTCACTTAAAAAGCACATATCCTTTCGTGTATATCTTTCGTGCGGCATAGTGCAAAAAGCTTTCCGGAAACGATACCGGAAACGATACCGAACTCTCTTTGCATAGATATTAGCAACCTCGAATAATTAAGTCAAGCCATGAATCGCCGCAAAAACAAACTTTGGAGAAATGGCTAAAAAAGCTCAGTCTGTTTTGTGCATTTTCACAATTGCCTCATCGCTTCCCTACCCTATTTGTTTTGCCGTTTATAAGACAAGTAGAAACGTTTCTTCCGAAAGTACACCCGTCAGTAAAGCAGCCTGCCGGAAGCGTTCTCCGACAGGCTGCTTGATCGGTATATACAATTATAATTTGTTCCGTGACGGTGTTGTGTTACTCCGCTTCTACAATACCGCCTTCTTTGACGGTAATTTTCATACCGTCCTTCACATATGCAAGAAACTCCTCGCCCAGTTCGTCGATAACGGGCATTTTCGCGTCTGTCCAGATACCGCCGAGTATTGCGCCGGACGCCGCCAACGGGTCGATCGTCATTGAAAACAGCATGCAAGCCGGCTGCATTCCGGCTTCCATCACCGTATAGAGAGCCATTCCGCCCGTGGTCGAGCCTATGGTCATCGGCAGGCAAAGCGCTTTGCCTATCATCGGTTTCTTATAGAGGTCGGGATTGTTCTGATCCGAACACTTCATTTCCTTGTCGTGCGTCATCATAGGCGTCTGGAAGCTTGCAAGCGTATTCACACCGCCGCGGCTTACAAGCGCGGCCGCAGTGCAGGTGCCGGAGACGATCACGCGTCCCTTGAATGTTTTCATTTGGTCTCACCTCCGGTGATTATACTAAGGATTTCATTCTCGGGATAAAATCTGGCGGTCGAGTATGTGCGCAGTTTATTTGAGCAGGTTATGACCGGCTTTCCCTTGCACAGAGGATTATTCATGTACATCAGCGGACACAGGCTTCCCGTGACCGCGCCGAAGGCTTTCAGCTTTTTTCTTTCGGGGAGCTTGTCAAACTCCTTCAGCACCTTTGCTGCGGCGGTAAATACCGTAGGTACGGCAAGCTTTTTTCTGCCGCTTTTTCCGAGCGCTTCTTCAAGTCTGTGCGTCCAATCTACAAGCTGTCCCAGCGTAAGATGCGGGCAGCCTATAAAGCAGAGCTTCGGTTTCGCGTCAAGGTTTTTCCAAACGCAGGGATAACCGTTTTTTACGCGCTCAATCTCCGCATCGTCGATAACATAGACCTGCGCGCCTTCTTTTAAAAGACTCTCTCCAAAATCCTTTGCCTCTGGCGTGAGATTTTCGATGTGATAAAGGCCCACGGCGCCGTTCGATGCGGTCGCGGCGCCAAAGTCCTTCAGATAGGCGCAGTTTTCGTCATTCAGTTCCGTCCCGAGCCATTTGTCGAGTCCTTTGATATACGGTACTTCTTCCATGACCTTCATGCCGATCGCAGAGCCCAGAAGCTGTGCCTCCGGCTTCTTTTTGCAGTTTACTTCAACTATCCATGCCGCCTTTCTGCCATCATCGGTAAGGAAGCCGAACTCCGGCACAAAACCAGCGATTGAGCCGAAAAGCTCAATTATGCCCGAGTTTCTGTTGCAGCGCGCGCCCAAAACCGAGTTCGCATATACAACCGCCGACGATTCCGCCCACGACAGCACATCCCCTCTGTTCGGTTTGTTTCCCACCTGATCAAGATAGCAGGTGCAGGTATAATCCTCCTCGTCGGAAATTCCCAGCTTTTTGAGCTGCTCCTCAAGGCGCGTCTGGGCTGAATACATAAACTTTGTGAATACAAGCTTTTCAAGGATGCTGCACGGGACGTTCGGATCGAACGGTCTCGGATCGGCCGTGAACTTCTGTCCCGACGTCAGCCCCGCCTCGATAAGCTTATCATAAAGATCGTTTACCGGCTTCATGATGCCAAGTCCGAAGGAGATTACCGTATGACCGTATTTGCCTGTTATCGGCACCATACGCTCGGCTCTGAAAGTGTCGCCGTAGGCCACCAATGTCTCCATGACCCTGGCCATGGTTTCACCGCGGCTGCCGTCGAGCAAAGCCTGCTGTTCGTCCGTAAGATGCATTTTTTCACTCCCTTTTAAAAACTGCCCGGTAAAGATATACCGGGCAAAGATGTTTTTTATTTCACGGTGCACGCCGGAACATCGATAACGATATCAGACATCGCAAAGCTGGAGCATGGGTGGATATAGTTAAATTCCACATCCGCTCTGCGCCTGCCGTCAGTTTTCTCCGGGACAAACACCTTCCCTGAGACGAGCTTTGAGCGGCACCAGCCGCACTCTCCGCTGCGGCAGCGGGACGGAGCGGCTATACCCGCACGCTCAATTGCAACAAGGACTGGTTCATCCGCCGAGACAGGAATATCATATTCTCTGCCGCACTGAACGACTTTGAGATTAAAGGTTTTACCCCTGATCTCTTCCGGGTAACCGGGCTGATTCCACGGGTCCTTGATCATGCCGAACAGCTCTCTGCGCACAAACTTTCTGCGCAGGCCAAGCTTTGCAATCTCGGTATCGAGGAAATTGTACATTGCCTGAGGGCCGCACATGAAAATGCTGTATTCTTCGCCGCCGTATTTTTTTATAAGATCAGCTGTTATAAAGCCGTGCTCGTATCCCGGCTTTTCCTCATCGGAAAGGACATGAACGACATGGACTTTATCGCAGGCTTTGCATACCTCGTCAAGCTCCTTCTTGTACACAATTCCTTCCTCTGTGCGTGATCCGAAAATTATTGTGAGATCGAAGTCCTCAATGCCGTCTCTCAAGGCATAGGCCATGCCCATAAACGGGGTTATGCCTGAACCGCCTGCCAGAGCAACTACCTTCTTTGCGTCGCGGATACGTTCATAATAAAGATGCCCCTGCGGACCGGAGATCGTGACCTTCTGCCCTATCTTCCAATTATCCTGAATATACGGAGAAATAAAGCCCGCATCATCGCGCTTGACCGTGATATTATATTCACCGCGTTTTGCCCACGCGGGGCTGCCGCACAGAGAATAGGAACGCGATGTGACAGTATTTCCGACGGAAACGGAAACACTTACATACTGTCCGGCACGGTAAGGAGCCAGCGGAGATCCGTCCGCGCTCTTTAGAACGATAGTCTTGGCATCCGGTCCGTTTTGGCGTATTTCCGAAACAACGACATATTGTTTTTCCGGATGACGTATCTTAGCTTTCTCATTTGTTATAAAAGTTTTGGGCAGAGGAGTTGCGGGAGAGGCCTGAATAGCGGCTTCACGCACCTTTGGCATATTCTTGAATCTGAGCATATCGAACGCGCCTATGAGGCCCACTTTGTAATTGCAGTTTGCAGCCATATCACTTGACCTCCTCTGATCTCATTTCGGCAAGAGTCTTCTTCGCCAATGTGTCGCCGCTGAAAATGGCGGAATTATATCCGTCTCCGCGTATGGACGCCGCGCCGACGAATTTAAGTCCCTTTACCGGGAACTCGGTTCCCATCATCATCATTCTGGGCATCATGTTGTCCCAATCCTTAAGCTCAAATCCGTAAGCCGAGCCCTGAGGAGTATTTACATAGTTGCACATAGTCCACGGTGTTGCGATCTCAAGCTCTTCGATATACGGCGTCACGGTAAAGCCCGTGCGCTCCTCAAAAAGACGGATGAGCTTCTCGGCAAAAGCGGTCTTTGTCTCAACATAGTTATCCTGCTCAACGTTTGCCCAATCGTCGTCCATAAAAGTGCTGGTAAGCGATATCACGCATGTTCCCTCCGGAGAGAAGCCGGTATTTACAACATTGTAGCACACCATTACCTGATTGCAGTTTGTGGCGATCTTTTTCCCGTCGTTGTACTCCCTTACGCTGTCGGCGGTGGTAGGGAGGAATATCGTATAGTCGTGTATTCCAAGCTCTTCCGCCGACTTGTCAAGCCCCATATAGACAACAAACATGCGGGCGGAATATGTACGGGCATTGCCAAGCTTTATCATGCGCTCAGGAACTACCTCCGGCGGGCACATGGACGCATAAACCATATTCTGGTTCATGTTGCAGAGAATGTATTTTGTTTCCACGTCGCCGCAGGTAGTGCGAACGCCGCTTACAGCCTTGCTGTCATCGAAAATGATCTCGGTCGCAGTGCAGTTCATCCATATATCGCCGCCCATATTGCGGAAACATTCCAGAAGACCGGTGGTCAGCTCGTTGCTGGTCTTATCCGGAATCCACGCACCATGGTTGACGTACAGCCACAGCATATTGACGTATTGCAGGAACGAAACATGATCCGCATCAACTCCAAGATATCCCCAATATGTACTCATAATGTCCTGCGCGAGCTTCGGCATCTTCATCGCCCTGAAGACCTGATTTACCGTGTAGCTTCCCAGCCGCAGGAAGTTCGGGAAATGCTCCTGCATATACTTGGGATCGGTCTTGCCGGCGCAGGCAAGCGAATAGTCGCCGGCTTCATGGAACTCTGTGCCGAGTTCAAAGATATCCTGTACGGATTTGCGGCAGCCCGGAACAAGACGTTCCATCTCATTGACATATTCCTTTACCGTACACGGAAGTGTTGCGTCAATATGGGTTTTGCCGTCGGAAGCGGTCGTGATAACACGGAAATTATCCGGCACCATATGCCAGCCGATATCCAGCCCGAACTCTTCACAGGTCTTGCGGCAGCCGCCCGGATTTTCGTGTGTGCCCCATTCGCATATCTCATGCAGCGCGGTCTCAAACTCAAATCTGCCTCTGCGGAAGCTGGACGCGCAGCCGCCCGGAAGGTTATGCTTCTCTATAAGCAGTGTTTTTTTGCCGCCTTTTGCCATTCTGCAGGCGGCGGCAAGCCCGCCGTTGCCCGCGCCGATGACCACGGCATCATATTTAGGCATATAATTTCCCTCCTTAATATTTATTGTGGTAATACCACAAATACACATTTTGAATATTACCATCCATGTTATTTATATGTCAAGCAGTGCAAATCTTTTTCGTCGGAATTTCCATATTTTTCATTGACAATTAAGCAATATGCAAGTACAATTCTCGTTGTGGCTATTGGTATTACCACGTGACATCTTTAGGGAGGGATTATATGGGATTTACAAAGATCACTGCGCTTTCAATGACAGACCTATTTGTCCATCAGATAGAAAATATGATCCTTTCAAGTGAACTTGCCGTCGGTGAGCAGCTTCCGCCGGCAAGAGAACTTGCCGTAAAAATGGGCGTCAGCCGTTCCGTTGTATCCGCAGGACTTATAGAGCTTGAAAAACTCGGCTTTGTTGAAATAAAACCGAGGCAGGGCGTATATGTATGCGATTACAGAAGGCGCGGAACAATGGAAACTCTTGTTGCTATAATGCGCTACAACGGCGGCGCACTGAGGAAAAACGAGGTGCGCTCGCTTCTGGAAGTAAGAGACGCACTTGAGTGTCTCTGTCTTGGGCTTGTCCTGGAAAAAGCGGAAATAACGGAGCTCGAAAAGCTCTCCCCTATTCTTGACGCCATACGCGATTCCCGCGATGCGGACGAAGCGGCGGAAAATGTATTCCGCTTTCATCATGAGCTTGCGGTCATGTCCGGAAACGTTCTTATGCCGCTGCTGTACTATTCTTTTCATGAACAAGGCATTTACCTGTGGTCATTGTATTGCAGAAAAAGCGGCATAAGAAAAATGTACGAGCTCAAGCTTAGACTCTTTTCCGCGCTGCTCAACGGCGACGTCAGTTCAGTGCAGGAGCAGACTCACGAGGTGATGAGCGCTGCCATAGACCAGCTCAGTTTCTACGGCGCTTAGTGTATGCATATGCCTCTGTTCAGCGTTTGTTGAACAGAGGCAATGTCCTATCTGTTATTCGATTCGGCCATTGTGCGGTAATTGTCGCACTCGCACACGCTGTCGGGAGGGAAAAACTCCTCCACCGGAAAGCGTATCCTGCTGAAAAGCATACAGGGGTCTTCGTCGCTTGATACACCGGGGCACTCCTTGTCGGGGATGCAGTAGTCATAGGCCGGGATCTGAAGCTGTGTGTCCCGCTCAAGTCTTATTATGCTGAACTGTCCGATCGTGGCGTACCACCTTTTCGCGGTATCCGTGAGCACCAGAGCCTCGTCAAAGGCCGCCGTAATAAAGCCGGGTATACCCCTCTGCTCAACATCGGTCGGGATAAGGCACTCGGCGTCAACAAGCTTGCAGTGCAGACAGATAGGGTCAACCGAATTTACGACTGCCGTCGGCATATCGTCCGTCGGGGTATAAAGTGTCGCTATCTCCGATGAAAAGGTTTTTACACTGCCCTCGCTGCCGAAGAGCATAACCCGCTTATCGAATATTGCAAGTCCGGTGCAGGTCTGCCCTGCCGGAAACGTCTCGCCGGTCACACGGTAGAAATAAGTGCAGTCTACGGTGAAATATCCGCGGTTAAACGATATCGGTTCAACGTTTACATTTATATAAAGCAGCTGAGCGGCTCTCGGCCTTATGCTGAGAGCATTTTCTATGTAGGACTGCGACGTAACGGTAGGATATACTCTCAGGTCATCCACGCAATCCTTATCTCTGCAGCTGTCAAATATCTTTCTTGTGTTGATGCAAACGGCCTCACGGATACATGCCGAGTTATCGACCGGTCCGGAATTAACTTTGTCAGCCAAATGGCACTACCTCCTGTTTAAATTGAATTGATACTCTTATCAGGGCAAAATTTTTGATTTCGGCCTGGGCTTTTGAAGCGCTCAAGCCCCTTGCAGGGCGCTGTCCATGCGAGAGGTCAATTTTTTGCGAGGCTGAGGCTTCAAAAAGCGGGTCTCATACGAAATCTGCGCCGCACGGCTATTAAAGCAATTTTAATTAGATTTCTGTATAAGAAGCTTCAATACAGTTTATGTCTGTCAGCCGCCGATGTGTAAATTTTTTTGGATAAGTAAACGACAGTCCAGTTTCGCAGCTTCCGTTCATGAGCATCTCACCAATCACTGTAAAAAAATCTTTCTTTACTCGACCGTATGTGATAGAATATATGAGCGCGGCTGTGCGCAGTATGACTTTAAACCGCCGCGCATCTAAAACTTGGAAAGTTCAGGAGCATAAAATGTCAGATACTCCCCTTGCCGCCAGGCAGAATATACATACACGCGTGGAATACGTCGATACCATGAGAGGCGTATGCATACTGCTTGTTAATTATTTTCACGCGAATTTTACTCTGTTCATGTATAAGTACGTTGCAGATATCTGTGTCCATCCGTTTCTCTTCATGGCAGGGTATTTTTACAGCCGCAGACTAAGCTTCAGGGATAACTCCATAAAGAAAGCGCGCTCAAATCTTTTTCCGTACTATGTTTTCGGCCTTTTTTACTATTTTGTATGGCTGTTCTTTTCCGGAAATCCGAATGGGGACGTTATTGCCCCTCTGCGGGCCGTTTTGTATTTGCCCACCGGATTCTTCCCCATAGAATCCGCCTTGTACTTTCTTCCCATGATGTTCTTCGGCGTCATTATTTTTTCTCTGATCGAAAAAAATATCGGCAGTGAAAAGCTTCGGCTGCTCGCCGTTCTGCTTATCACGCTGCTGGGAAATATCTGGATAAAGCTTTCCGACGCACGACTGCCTATGAGCATCGATGTGGCAATGTCGCTGCTTATATATATCTATCTCGGATATAACGGGCGTAAAATCCTTTCATTTACGGACTCGATGCTTGCAAGGCTGAAAAGCCGCTGGTCAAAGGTGCTTGTTTTTATCATACTCGCCGTAATGAACTATATCGCCATTGAGCTCTGTCCCATTTCCAATATACGCAACGGCGAATGGGGTATAATCCCTATGACACACCTCAACACATGCGTTACAATGCTGCTGTGGGTGTACTTTTTCCGTTGGTTTGATAAAGTTCATGCCTTTTCTGCACTCAGCCGTGTGTTGAAATACATCGGGCGCAATTCCATGATTTTCATGTGCTTCAGTCATGTCGGGCTTAAAATCAGTCAGGTGATCGTGAGCCGTCTGCCTCTTCCGCTGCCCATGTACAACATTGCCTACTATTTTCTGAGCATAGTGGTGATACTCCCTGTCGTCTTCATTTTCAACAGGACAAAACTGCATCTGATATTCGGCAGATGATTTTTTGCGATCCGGTAATTTTTTCTGGATTTTGAAAAAACCATATGCTATAATAACCATGTTTTTTAAAAATAAGGTTTGGGGGATTGAGAAATGAAGTGTCCGTTTTGCGGCTATACAGAGAGCAAAGTAATTGATTCCCGCCCCGCAGAAGAGGGTGCAACCATCAGACGCCGCCGTGAGTGTCTTGATTGCAGCAAAAGATTTACCACCTATGAGATAATCGAGCGTATGCCGCTTGTTGTCGTCAAGAGAGACGGCAGCCGCCAGACGTTCGACAAGGTGAAGCTCATTAACGGTATGGTGAGAGCATGCGAGAAACGCCCCGTTACGCTTTCACAGCTCGAAAAAATCGCCGATGATATTGAGCAGGAGCTTCAGAGCAATCTGGAGCGTGAGATAAAAACCGTTGACGTCGGTGAAATGGTAATGAACCGCCTCAAAGACATTGACGAAGTCGCCTACGTCCGCTTTGCCTCGGTTTACCGAAGCTTCAAGGATATCAACACCTTTATGGATGAGCTTTCAAAGCTGCTTACGGAGAGCAATTCAAAAAATGCTGCCCAGTGACGGGTGCTCCATCATATCAATGCTTTCAAGGTGATATCTGAGCTTTTCGTATGCCGCCTTCGATGCAAGCGGGTCATCCCCCAAAATGCTTTCTTTCAGTTCATAGAAGGCGTCCGTTGTGCTGTCTATCTCGCTGTGCCTGATAAAAATGTGGGTATACCGGTCTGATGTGAGCCACAGCTCCAAGCCGCTGTTCAGGTATTTCTGCGCGGATTTTGTATCAAGCTTTTCTGCGCAGGTCTGCGATTTTGATAAAAGAACTATTATACCGTCTGTTAGTTCGTCAATTTTTCTTAAGTTCCACGCAGATATCAGTATCATTACCGCAAGAATAAAGCAGGCGGCGGATTCACGTTTTTTCAATTCAATTATCTTCCTTGTATATTTGTATTTTTTTCTTGTCAGTCACCGTCATAAGATATACCTCGGAAATGTCGTTTTTCCCGTTTTCTCTTATCCGCTTGTCGAGCCATTGTCTGTCCAGCCCCAGGAGCGTCATGTTCTCCTCTGCTATCTTCCCTTTGCTGACCACAATGTGAGGATAGCCGACGTCTTCCGGAGTCTTTCCCATCTGTCCGGCAGTTAAAGGGCTGTCCTGCGGATTCATGATAACATTTACATGCCCGTCAGTCTCCAGGATTGCATACTGAACCTTGTCTATATCAAGGCAGTCTTTATTTCTCAGCTCCTGCATAAGCTCTTCATTTGAGAAGCGGTTATTTTCCATCTCATGCACATTTATCCGGCCATGGTCGATCAGTATGCTCGGCTTTCCGAAAAGAAGCTTTCTGGCAAATATGCTTTTCCCGCTTATCCATATCAGCAAGACCTCGCAGCAGAAAAGTGTCGTTATTGGCACAAGCCCGTTTATCAGCGGAATACCGAGATCCTGAAGCGGGTGCGCCGCAAGATCCGCGATTAAAGACGCCACAACAAATTCTGAAAGCTCCATTTCCGCAAGCTGTCTTTTTCCAAGCATCCGCATTATTATCATCAGCGCAAAGAAAATTATCAGTGTCCTTAAAATTATTATTATCACGTTGTATCACTCCCCCTGCTTATTTTGCTGATAAAGGAGAGAATTATGAAAACAATTGTTTCCGACAAATCCATAATATGCAGAAATGTTGTGAAATACATAGAAGAACTGCTGAAGAAAGTGCCAAATGCAAATATTGCCTTTTCAGCGGCGGATCTTGATGACGAATTTTTCTGCATGCTTGTTGATTCCCGCCGGGCGGGAAAAATTGACTTTTCAAACGTCAAAATTTTCAGCGTCGGTGAATTTGCCTCCGGAAATGTTCTGGGAGCGGATTTTAAGACGCGCTTTCTTGACAAAGTAAACGTCCGCGAGGAAAATTGCTTTCTGCTGAACGGTTCAAATTATGAAACATATGACGATTTGATCGCTTCCGCAGGCGGGCTTGATCTTGCCCTGCTCGGTCTCGGCTCAAACTGCCGGATCGGCTTCAATGAGCCTGGAACGCCATTTTCATCGCTTACGCATATTCAAGACCTTACAGAAGCTTCAAAAAAACAGCTTCAAAGGTTTTTCCCCGCCGGAACGGAAATTCCGGAAAAAGCTGTCACACTTGGGATAAGCTCGATAGTCGCTGCTGAAAGAATAGTCGTCATGGCTTTCGGAAACGAAGTGTCTGCCGCTCTTTTCAGAACCATGTATTCGAGAACTGACGTTTCAACCCCTTCCGCTTTCTTGCAGATACCATATGAAGTAACTGTTTTTGCGGATAGGGACGCAGCAGGTAATCTATAAAAATCAGGAGGAACTTATGGGAAAATATTTTGGAACAGACGGATTCCGCGGCGAGGCAAATAAAGACCTTACCGTAGAACACGCATTCAAGATCGGCCGCTATCTCGGCTGGTATTACGGGCAGGAGCACAGAGCCAAGGTCGTAATAGGAAAAGACACGCGCCGCTCAAGCTATATGTTTGAATCCGCATTGTGCGCCGGTCTTACGGCTTCCGGGGCTGACGCCTATCTTCTTCATGTCACGAGTACGCCAAGCGTATCGCATATCGCACGTGCGGATGACTTTGACTGCGGCATTATGATCTCCGCAAGTCACAATCCTTACTACGACAACGGTATAAAGCTGATCAATTCCAACGGCGAGAAGATGGAAGAGTCCGTTCTTGACGGTATTGAGGAATATATTGACAGCAATGTAGAGCTTCCCTATTCCGTGCGTGAAAGCATCGGGCAGACGGTTGATTACTCCGCCGGCCGCAATCGCTACATCGGCTACCTTATCTCTCTTGCGACGCGTTCCTATAAGAGGTACAAAGTGGGACTCGACTGCGCAAACGGCAGTACATGGCAGATGGCAAAAAGCGTATTTGACGCTCTCGGCGCCGACACATATGTTATTGCCAATCACCCCGACGGTCTTAATATCAACGTTGACTGCGGCTCAACCCATATCGAAAATCTTCGCAAATATGTGCTTGAAAACAAGCTTGACGTCGGCTTTGCCTTTGACGGCGATGCGGATCGCTGCCTTGCCGTCGATGAAAAGGGCAACATTATCAACGGCGACCATATAATGTATGTCAACGCAAAATACATGCAGGAAAAGGGCATCCTCGGCGATTCAAAGGTCGTCACCACAATAATGTCCAACATGGGTCTTTACAAGGCGCTTGACGCGCTCGGAATAGGCTACGAAAAAACCGCCGTAGGCGACAAGTATGTTGCGGAAAATATGCGTGAAAACGGTCACCTTATCGGCGGAGAGCAGTCCGGACACATAATTTTCGGCCGTCTTGCAAATACCGGCGACGGAATACTCACGGCAATCAAGATCATGGAATGTATAACCGAGAGCAAAGAGCCTTTGTCAGTTCTCGCTTCCGGCATGAGAATGTATCCGCAGATGCTCAAAAATGTTGTAGTCACTGACAAGGACGAAACGCTCTCCTGCAAGGAAGTCACAGACGCTGTCGCAAAGGTCGAATGCGACCTCGGTGACAACGGCAGGGTCGTTCTCCGTAAAAGCGGAACAGAGCCTCTTCTCAGAGTCATGGTCGAAGCAAACACGCAGGAGCTGTGCAACGAAAAGGTGGACGAAATCATTGACGCGATGGCGAAAGCCGGAAAGCTTATAAAGGTGAAATGATGGTAGAAATCAACGAGCTTTTTGATCTTGAAAAAACAATAGCGGCAGAGCTTTTTGCCGGAAAGACCTATCCGTGGGAGGTTCTGCCAGAAATAAAGGATTTTATTCTCAAACTCGGCGAAACGCTTGACGAAACGGAATATGATCACCCCTCGGATGGCGTGTGGATAGCAAAGGACGCCGCCGTTTTCCCCTCGGCATATATCGGTTCCCCCTGCATTATCGACCATGGCGCCGAAATACGCCAGTGCGCATTTATCCGCGGCAGCGCGATCGTCGGCAAAAACGCCGTTGTAGGCAACTCGACGGAGCTTAAAAATGTTGTTCTCTTTGACAACGTTCAGGTTCCTCACTATAATTACGTGGGTGATTCCGTGCTTGGCTACAAGGCGCATATGGGCGCCGGGTCAATTACGAGCAATGTAAAATCCGATAAGACGCTTGTAGTTATAAAAGAGCCAGGTAATCCGCATGAGACCGGCAGAAAAAAAGTCGGCGCAATGCTCGGCGATAATGTTGAAGTCGGCTGCAACAGCGTCCTCAACCCCGGTACCGTTATCGGACGCCGCTCAAACGTGTATCCCACCTCATGTGTCAGAGGCGTCATACCCGCTGACAGCATTTATAAGGCTAAAGACAATATTGTTTCAAAAAAGTGATTTAATTACCTTTTAAAGCATTAAAGAAGGACACTGTCCCGTGTTTGAACGGAGATAGTGTCCTTCTTAATGTCATTTTATGACTTTTTTCCGCCTCAGTCATGGTTCGGCGTATCATCCGGCACTTTAGCGTCAGTCGGTGACGGTCCCGACTTTGCGTCAAAAAGTTCTTCCTCAAGCACTCCCGCGATTTTCAGTACCGGCACTATTCCCGAGAGCAGCGCAAAAAGCGCAATTATTTCAGGTATCGCCGAAACAAGCTCCTCCACGACAAACATTATCGCGGAGTTAAGGCTGCTGCACAGCAGCGCCGCGCAAAGCAGACCGCCCGCAGCCTGCCCGACGCACACTGACACAACAAGGCAGAGATAGAGCCTGTCATACATGGCCCCTTTTTTGATTTTTTCAAGCAGGAGCTTTGAGCTTACCGCAAAAACAAGGCACTTTCCTATCTCAGCCGGAAGCAGCGCCGCTGTGGGAATCTGCGATTCTATAAGCGTGATTACCGGCAATATGACGGCGCAGCATACGCCGTATTCAAGCGGGCAGCACATTGCGCATATGAGCACCGACAGATAAACCGCGCAATTAGTTCCCAGCGGTGCAAAAACGGTCTGAAGCGCAGCCGATGCAGCAATGCACAGAGCACAGATCATTGAATATTCTGTTTTTTTCAAACTGACATTTTTCATTTAGGTGATCAAAGGATTATCAGCTGCACCGCAAAAAAAGCAATGCTTACGGTTACGGCGCAGTAATCGTATATGGAAAGTTCGGTACGGTTCTGACAGATTTTCCCAAAATTTTCCGCCATTCCCCTCGATTCAAGCACAACCGCACGTTCCTTGACCTCGCAAAGCGCATAATAGAGCGCCGGCCGCAGAAGGCGCAGCTTTGCCGCTGAATCAAACCGTCTCCGTTTTTCCCAGCGTTGTATTCCCTTGTTTTTCTGAATTTCCCATATTTCATCCAGTTTTTTTCTGAACAGGTCATAAAACAAGAACGATGACGCGACCGTCAGCGCTATCCTGTCGGGAGAAACACCCAGCACTGTCAGAGGTCTTAAAATCACGGCCAGCGGTGCACCCAAAGACATCGGCTCCGTCAAACATCTTAACAAGTCGAACAACACCGCTATTTCAACTATCTTTGCGGCAGTCCCGATTCCCCTGAGCACGCCGTTTACTGACGGCGTAAATATCCAAAGGCTGTAAAAGGCCGTCTCGGGAGAGTAAAAGCAAAAATCAAGCATGCAGACAAAGAGCAGCAGCGGCAGCAGTCTGCCGACAGAGCTCTTTACTGCCGCCGGGGCTATCTGTGCAAGATAAAACAGCGCCGCAAGAAATACCGCCGTCAGGATGTGTCCTAAAAGAGAATCAGCAAATATAAACGCCGCCGTCAGAATCGCCAGACAGACAAGCTTTATCGCCGGATCAATTCCCGCAAGCACATTCTTTTCAGCAATGTCGCCGCTATGCGAGTCACAGCTCATTTATTTTTCCTCCACATAAGTATCTTGAGGCGGTCAATAAACTGCTCGTACAAGATGATATTGCTCGGCATATCCATTCCGTTTTCCCGCAGCATCTGGCAGCACTTTTTTACATCCGGTACATCCACGCCAAGGTGGTTCAGAAAGAAATACTCGGAAAAGACATTTTTTGCGGACGAGTCAATAGCGATGCGTCCATCCTTTAAAATAATGATCCTTCCCGCATATTCCGAAATGCGGGAGACGTCGGCAGTGATCAAGACAATCGTAACACCCTGCATATTCAGCTTTTTCAGCAGTTCCATCAGCTGCTTGCACCATACGCCGTCCATATTTTTCATAGGCTCGTCCAGCACAATGATCTCCGGCGACAGAGCAAGCAGAGAAGCAAGAGAAATCGCCCGTCTTTCATCACACGTCAGTTCAAACGGCGACTTATCCTTTACCGTCTCATAGTCAAGCCCCACAAGCCCGATCGCCCTCCCGGCGGCATCCGCAAGCTTTTCTTTGTTTTTTTCTGTTTTTCTTAAAAGGGCGCATACCTCTTTTTCCACGGTTATCTCTGACACGGCTTTTTCCGCCTCTGACGCCAGATAGACCGAGACAGGCATTTTTCCGGAACCGTTTGCAGCCGTGATACTACCGATATCCGGACGGATAAGCCCGCAGATCATTTTGCCGAGAAGCGCGCCTCCGCTCTCTGCCGTATCGACTATCCCAACGAACTCCCCGTCGTTTATCCGGAGAGATTCGATGTTAAATATTTTGTTATGTACCGGATTCCTTGCATTTTTTTCCCGGTATGTTACGTTCTCCAATATTACAGGCATATTTCATCCACCAATTCACGCATGGTAAGCGGAGGCCGGCCGAGTTTTATATCACTGTCAAGAAGGTCATGGTACACTCTCATCGGAAACGCCGGTTCGATTCCGGCCTTTTCGAGCAATTCAGCATCCGACAGGATACTGCGCGCCTCACCGCAAGCCAGCACACTCCCCTCCTTGAGCAGGAGCACACGCTGAGCCGCCGCCGCTTCGTCAAAACTATTTGTAATGATCACGATCGTTTTTCCGCCGTCATGCAGTTTATGAAGCAGTTCAAAATAGCTTTCCCTCTCCTTGCCGTAAATACCTGATGCCGCGTCTTCAAAAATAAGCACCTCCGGCTCCGAGGCAAGTACAGCGGAGATCTGAACGCAGAGACTTTCATATTCCGTAAGCGTCTCCGTCCGCGCATCTTCTTTATCGGTCATCCCGGTGCGTTCAAGGTAAGCTGAGCATTTTTCCGGAATATCTTTCGCGTCCGTACCGGCACAGAGTAACGCAAGCGCTATTTCAGCCTTCACGGTCGAAGCAAGAAAACATCTATGGTGAGCTGAAAAAACCATCCCGCATTTTTTCCTTATGCTTTCCTGGTTTTTGCTGTCGGATGTATCCATCCCGCAAACGGTAACTTTTCCGCTCTCCGGCAGCAGCAGTCCGTTCAAATGGCGGGAAACCGTGTTTTTCCCGCTCTCCCGTGTGCCGGTAATTGCGAATATTTCCCCCTTATCAACTTCAAACGAGATCCTGCAAACAGATCGTCCTTCACATACCGTGCGGCTACAAAAGGAAAGATCGTTCACCTCAATTATGCTCAATCCGACTGCCTCCAAAATTTACTCAATGATAATATATACTATTTTTGCAGTCTCGGCAATACCTTTACACTTTTTTCGCAGCTTGCCGGCCGGCGGTTTGTGTTGCCGAACAGATATAAGCTGTGCTATAATATAAAAATAAAAACACCGGAGGAAATGCAGTGGACACCTTATCCGTAAAAAAAATCGGCAGGTCTGATAAAATAACCGTCATTATACTTGCCGCTGTTTTTTTTGCGTGTGCGATTTTTTCTATAACCGACGGATGCTATTGGGGAGACGACTACGCCGCATATATCTCCGAGGGGATCGCGATCGCAGAAGGACGCCTTGACACGCAGGCCGCACTTAACGCGAAAATGCATCCCTCTCCCCTGCCGGATGAAGCTGTCGGAAGACCGCTTGTATATGTATGGGGCTATCCGCTCGTTCTGGCACTGGTATACCGGCTTGTCGGATTTGACAGAATAACCTATGCATCAGTTTTTTTCTACAAGCTCCCGACAGTCATTTCCTTTGCCCTTGTTTCAGCTGTCCTTTTTCTTTTCCTTAGACGGCGCTTCGGTTACTTTCTTTCGCTCCTGCTGACTGTTGCGTTCTGCTCATGCGCTGAGTTTTACAATTTTATCAACACTCTTTACGGCGATATGTATTTCATGCTTTTTGCCCTGCTCGCCCTTTATCTCGTCGAGCTTTACATTGAAAACTCCGAAAACGGCCGTCACGAAAAAATCGGAGTTATCCTCGGCATAGTTTTGTGGTACATGTACGAGATAAGACTGAACGGTCTGGCGATCCTGCTTGCGTGCCTCGCCGCGCACCTTATATACCTCGTAAAAAGCGGAAATCTTACCAAACCGGAAATTCTGCTGCGCGAGACCGTTCCGTATATCGTATTCTTTGCTTTCAAATCACTCTCTGAGCTTCTGATCGCTTCTCCGACGCCGAATACAAGTGATTTTCAGGATTCATCACCCGCTCTTTTTTTCTCCAACCTTGGTGTTTACCTGAATCTTGTTCTTGATTTTTTCCGGCAGATATGGAGCAGACTCCTTATAAGCCCGTTGTATTCCGTACTGAGAAGATTTGCCGAAATAAGCTATTCCGACCTTGCCGTTGCCGGCGACATATTGGCGTGGGTCAGCTTTGCTCTGCTTATCCTCGGACTTATGTACGGCGGAATCAAGAAAAATCTGCATCTGTTGCTGCTCGCCGTTTTTTACATAATGGCCGCTTCTGTGCTTCCGTATACGCAGGGTATGAGATACATATATCCGATCCTGCCGGTGATCCTCATGTTTTTAGGCTATGGCGCAAAATGCGTTTTCGGATTCTTTGACGGCAAAACTCTGTGCCGTGCTTTGCCCGCAGCCGCTTCGCTTTTGTGCCTGCTCTGTCTGTATCAGGTCGCCTCAAACGATATCACTCTTCAGACCTATGGGAGAGATGAGACGGAAATCGTCAATGTTGAGGATATTTATATGCAGAACGCATACTCTCCATGTGCCGTTGAAGTGTACAACTACATACGTGCAAACACTCCCGGACATTGCACCATTGCGTTTTTTGCACCGAGGGGACTGTATCTGAACACGGAAAGATTCTCGATCAAGCCGGATGTAAACGGACACAGCATAGACGAGGCCGATTATTACCTTGATTACCTCAAAACCGGCGAATACAATATCACGCCTCCGCTTGACGGAAAATTTGAAAGTATGTTTTCAAACGATGAGTTTGTTTTCTATAAACGCATAAAAGATTTTTAACGAGGAGCAATAAAACAAATTATGAATCAACGCGAATTAAGTGAGATACGCCGCAGATGGAAAAGCGACAGATCCTCAGTTGCCAATATTTACGGATGCTATGTAAATTCTAATAAAGAAATCATCTCCAGCTTTGACAGCTCTCTGGGGCTTCTCTCGCACGATGAGAGTGAGATGTATCTTTCCATTCTGAAAAAAACGCTTTCCGGAACACTCGGAAAAAATCTGATCGACATTGAATTTGAAACGAGGCAGGTCACGGACGGGGCGGAGCACGCTCTGCTCATGAAGCTTAAAAAAGAGCTTCTGCACGATGAAGGAAGCCGGAACGAGCTTTGCGGTAAAATTATCTCATCCCTCAGTCTTGAGGACGAATGCAATTACCTCATACTCCTTGCCGCGGACGCCTATGACGTGCCGCACATGAGAGGGCATGACAGCGATGCGCGCACAGACAGCGGTGAAGTCTTCAAGTATTTTCTCTGCTGTGTCTGCCCCGTCAAATCCGCTTCGCTTGAGCTTGGTTACATTCCCGACAGCGGCGATTTTCATTCCTGCTCAACCGGGCAGACCGTTGCATCTCCGCTGCTCGGCTTCATGTTCCCGACCTTTGATGAGAGAAGCACGAACATATATAATGCCCTGTATTATACAAAAAAGCCGTCTGAGCTCCATCAGGAGCTGATAGACGCTCTTTTCAAAACGAGTACGCCCCCCATGTCCGCTCCCGCGCAGAAGGAAGCTTTCGGCAGCGTTATAAGCGCCTCGCTTGACAGTGAATGCAGCTTTGACATCGTTCAATCGGTAAACGAGCAGATAAGGAACAGGATCCTTGTACATAAAGATGCGAAAATTCCGGAAAAGCTCGAAATAAGCGTGAAGGAAATCGGGGAAATGCTCAGGGACAGCGGGCTTGAGGACGCAAAAGTGGCCGACTTTGAGGAGGAATGTGAAAAATCCTTCGGTGATGGCGCCGCTTTGAATCCGAATAATATAATAGACGCGAAAAAGCTCCGCATCGAAACCCCCGAAATAAAAATATCCTTGTCTCCGGACAACGCCTGTCTCGTTGAGCAGCGCATAATCGACGGCAGAAAATATATACTTATCCCCGCAGAAAACGGTGTGGAAATAAACGGAATAAACGTTAAGATCACGGAATGATTTTCCTCTGAAACGCCGCATGCGCCTTTTGTTTTTATCAGTGGCTATTATGGAAAATATTTATAATGAGTACATCATTGCTCTCCGGGATTATGCCATAATATAAAGAAAACAGGATGTGATTGCGTGAACAAAATAAAAAACTCATTCAGAATAACCAATTTTATAATGCTTACCGCAGCAGGAATTATCAACGCTTTCGGAGTTACGATTTTTCTTGCGCCCGTAAAGCTTTTTGACAGCGGCATTTCCGGCACCTCAATGCTTGTCTCACAGCTTACGCCAAGCTGGTGCAGTCTTTCTCTGCTGCTTATCATATTAAACGTTCCGATTTTTTTATACGGACTGAGAAAACAGGGGGTCAGCTTTTCGGTTTACTCGATATATGCCGTTGCCGTCTACTCGGTTTCGGCGTGGCTCATCACTGACGTGCTGCCGGTTGACGTCTCGATAGCTTCACCCCTCGCCCAGCGCGATCTTTTCCTGTGTGCGATTTTCGGCGGCGTTGTCTCCGGTCTCGGCAGCGGCCTTACCGCCAGGTTTGGCGGCGCAATGGACGGCCTTGACGTACTCGGAATCATCTTTGCAAAGCGTATCGGTCTCAGTCTCGGAACGTTCGTTATGGTTTATAATGTGCTGCTGTACGTGATTTGCGGTATAATTATGAACAGCTGGATACTGCCGCTCTACTCCATTGTCGCATACGCTGCGGCGTCAAAGACCATTGACTTCTGTGTTGAAGGATTTGACAGGTCAAAAGCTGCGTTTATCATTACAGCAAAGCCAAAAGAGGTCTGCGCCGCACTTTCGGAGATTTTTCACGACGGGATCACTATGCTGCCGGCAAAAGGGTATTATTCGGGAAGCGATAAGACGATGATATATTTTGTCGTCAACCGCTTTCAGATCTCCCGCATGAAAAATACCGTACACGCGCGTGATCCGCACGCTTATATTTCAATATGCGAGATCGCGGATATTTTTCCCGCCGAAAAGGCTGATAACAAAGTAAAATAGCCGTTTTTTTCCTTAATTTTTCAAACATTAAAGGTGGTTTTGTCATGCACACAGGAGCTGTTATTGTCGCGGCGGGGATGTCGTCGCGCATGGGCGATTTCAAGCCCATGCTCAACATAGGTTCTATTTCGATAGCCCAGCGCATTGTAGCAACGCTGCATCAGAGCGGCGTGGAAAAAATCGTCATGATAACGGGATACAACGCACAGGCGCTTGAACATCACCTTGCAAACAACGGCCTGATCTTTTTGAGAAACGAACATTATGAGACGACCCATATGTTTGACTCTGCAAAAATCGGCTTTGAATATCTTAAAGATAAGTGTGACAGAATCCTTTTTACGCCCGTTGACATTCCGCTCTTCACTTCTGCCACCGTTGCAAAGCTCCTTGATTCCGACGCACCGCTTGCCTGCCCCGTATGCGGCGGAGAGCGCGGGCACCCCATTCTTATAAGCACGTCGCTCCTTGATAAAATTCTTTCCGACAGCGGTGAGAACGGGCTTAACGGTGCAATTTCAAGGTGCGGCGCTGAAATGGAGCTTATTAACGTAGACGATATCGGTATACTTCACGACGCAGACACTCCGGAGGATTACAAAGCCCTTCTGAGCTATCATAATAATCAGCTTGTAAGGCCGGTCGTCAATATTGCCTTTGCAAAGGAAAAGCAGTTTTTTGATTCCAAAATGGCTATGCTGCTCACACTTGTTGACGAGACAAAATCCGTTCGGCTTGCCTGCAAAAGAATGCGGATATCCTACTCGACAGGTTGGAATATAATCCGGGCGCTTGAGTCCCAGTTGAATAAGCCGCTTATCGTCCGAAGTCAGGGCGGGGCCGGCGGCGGTCAAAGCGACCTTACCGAGGACGGCAGAGTGTTCATAGCGAAATATAACGACTATCAAAGCCGTGTCAGGGATTACTCCGTCAAGCTCTTCAAGGAAATTTTCGGAGACAGCTTCCGATGAGTAAAATATATCTGATACGCCATGCCAAACCCGATTTTCCAAACGACGAACGTTATTGCCTCGGGCGCACGGACATGCCGATAGGAACGTTAGGCAGACTGCAATGCGTTCTTATGGCGGAAAACAAAAAATTTGAAGCGCTCAGCGGCGTATACAGCAGCACGCTTTTGCGCGCCCGTGACACGGCCGCTTATCTTGGAAAGAAAGTTGCCATCCGCACCGGGCTGGAGGAAGTTTACGCCGGAGAGTGGGACGGGCTCAGCTTTTCTCAGATAAAAAAACAATACGGAGATATTTACACCGCCAGAGGACTTGACAAAACGATCCCGATCCCTGGAAGCGAAAATATCCGAAAAGCTGAAAAGCGTTTTCAGACAGCGGTTGTGGGCATTGCGGAAGAAAGCGCCGGAGACGTCGCAATTACAGCCCACAAATCCGTTATTCAATCCCTTGCGGCCGCGTTATCCGGTGTTCCCCTCGAGGAATGTCATCAGTTTGAGCTTCCCTACTGTTCATACACGCTGCTTGAATATGACGGCCTTCTTCATTTGATGGAAGTTGGCGTCTTTGAAAAACCGCCGCTCAATGAAAAGCTGTGCAGAAAGCTTCTGCGCGAGGCGGGCGCAAGTGATGACCTGGAAGCACATTGCAGCAAAGTTGCCGAAAAGGCCATGAAAATAACCGACGAACTGTCATGCGCCGGGCTGGTGCTCGACCGTGAGCTTATATATTTTTCGTCGCTTCTGCACGATATTGCAAGATCAGAGCCGGGACACGCCGATATCGGTGCGAAATGGCTTTCCGAACTTGGGTATATTAGTGCAGCCGGAATCATCCGTCAGCATCATGACATTGAGTTTTCAGGGATAAACGAGGCCGCTGTCGTTTATATTGCGGACAAATGTGTCCGCTGTGCCTGCGATGTAACGCTTGAAAAGCGCTTTTCAGGGAGCCTTGCAAAATGCACTTCGCCCGGGGCGCTTGAAGCGCATAAAAGAAGGTATGATTCCGCTTTAAAAATAAAAAACGAAATAAACAGGATCTGCGGAAAAGAAGCTGTGGTGTAATCGGGCAAGCCGGTAAGCACCGGCAAGTTTATAAGTATAATTTATGTGCTGAAAGCACGGGAGGGTAAGATACATGAGAGAAATGCTGAAATTGATTGCCGAAAAGCTCAGTCACGGCGAGGATCTGGTGCTTGTTACGGTTATTGCGTCATCCGGCGCGACCCCGCGCGGTGCAGGTGCGCGTATGATCGTGGGCAAAGAGGGACGAATCTGCGGTACGATAGGCGGCGGAGCCGTCGAATACCGTTCGGAAAAAATTGCGGCGGAGCTTCTGGAAAAAAAGGAATCCGCCGAGCGTGACTTTTCGCTTACAAAAGACGATGTTCAGAAGCTCGGCATGATATGCGGCGGAGCTGTCAATGTTTTTTTCAAGTATATCTCTTCCGACGACAGCGAAGTGCTGAATATTGCAGAAAAAGCTGAGGAGCTTTTTAAAAAAGGCGGCGACTTGTGGATTATCTCCGAAATATCCGATAACGGACGTTTGGGGCTTTACAGCACGGAGACCGGATATATCGGCGTAGACGCGCCTGCATGGGTCGATGAAGCGCTTACCCGCCACCCTCAGCGTATTATAAAGGACGGCAGGGATTTTTATGTGGAGCAGATCAACTCATCCGGTAGGGTTTATGTCTTCGGATGCGGACATGTTGCACAGGAGCTTGTTCCGGTGCTTTCCCACGTGGGCTTCCGTTGTGTTGCACTCGACGACAGGCCGGAATTTGCAAAACGTGAGCTGTTTGAGAGTGCAGAGGAGGTCAAGCTTATCGACTTTCAGCATCTCTCTGACTATATAAATGTTACGGAAGAAGATTATGCCTGCGTTATGACAAGAGGTCATGCATATGACGCAGTCGTTCAGGCGCAGCTGCTCCAGACGGATGCCTGCTATATCGGCGTTATCGGCTCTGCGCACAAGAAAGCCGGTGTGTACGCACGTCTAAAGGAAGAATACGGCTTTGACGACAGCGTGTTTGAGCGCATAACCTCCCCGATCGGGCTTAAAATAAAAGCCAAAACCCCTGCCGAAATCGCAATCTCAATAGCCGCTCAGCTCATTGAGTTTCGGGCTGAGAGAAACAAGAATTGAAATTTTTCACTGCTAAAACAAACAGAAAAACCGCAAAAGTCCGATTTAACCACGGATTTTTACGGTTTTTCTGTTTGCTTTTGTATAATGCGGATTTTCAAAGAGCGTTGCTCTGCGGTTTATTCCTGTGCGTTGCCTGCTTCAACAGAAGCGTTATATGCGGCGCGAACCGCTTTGGAGAGCTGATCCGAACAGGAAGTCTTACGGCTGCCGCACTCAACGCCGCCGAGCTTCTTTTCGATTTCTCCGACGGTCTGCCCCTCAACCAGGATGGAGATCGCTTTCAGGTTCCCGTTGCAGCCGCCTTCAAAATGGATATTATGCACCACATCCCCGTCGAGATCGAAACTTATTATCCTTGAGCAGGTACCTTTTGTAAAATACTCATAGTGAAACATTTTTTATCTCCTTTTTCTATAATTGTACATATTTCGTGTGATCACTGCGCTTTGCTGTCCGCTTTCCTGTCTTTAAGAATCACGGCAAGTGAAACGGAATTTGTAACCGACGCTGCAATATCAAACGGAAGCGTCGCAAAATTGCTTATTGAAAAATCAAACACGGCCCACATAAGTTGTGAAGCAATAATAATTATTTTCAGCAGCACCATATTTTCGCCGTCCATAAACCATGTAAAAATACACGCGCCTATTATGGGAAGCCACATAATAATGTTGTCGCAGCCTGCCGCAAATGTCAGCCCCAATTGCAGGATGATAAAAAATAGCTTGCTCCAAAGCCCCATTTTATATTTCAGGCAGAAAAGGTTCCTCAACATTGTGACGGCATTGGCGATTGAGCCGGATATGCCGCCAAGAACATAGTTGCCTACCACAAAAACAGCATTCATCCCGCATTGAACCGACAAAAAGCTTCTTTTTTCCTTAATAAGCCCCATCAGCATCATTATTATTGAGCCGGCAAAACATATTATATTTCCGACAACAACCGGGTTCATTAACTCTCCTTTTAGTTCATCGCTCAGCATTATGCCGATTTATTGTAAAAACTCTGCGTATGCGCCCGCTGACGCTTGTCCGCCGTGAAGCAGACGCAAAATTTATCTTATTCCTTTGCGTTCCATTGCTCTGTCAACAAGAAGCTTTGTCTCCTCAAAGGCTGCAGGGAGCTCAGCTTCCATCCATTCTTTTCCGGTCTTTTCCTTGTGCTTTATCTCGTCCCAGCGTTTGAGTACCTGCGTGGATGTATCAAGCTCTTCATCCGAAAATACATGAGGATGTCTCCTGATCATTTTTTCTTTGACGCACCTTGCCACATCCTCAAAGTCAAACAGCCCTTCTTCATCCGCGATCTGCGATTGCATCACGACCTGCAAAAGGAGATCGCCCAGTTCCTCTTTGAGATTATCGCTGTTGCCCGTTTTTTCAAAAATATTTATCCCGCACACCACCTCCGCCGCTTCTTCGATGCAGGCGGCTTTAAGAGACGAATGTGTCTGTTCCCTGTCCCACGGACATCCGTTTTCACTTCTCAAAAGCTTTATTACATTGACGAATTGCTCAATTTCGCTCATATATTTACTCCGTTTTATATTCGGACATCTCCCCGCGGAGATCTTTGCTCATTTTCTCCTTTATCTGTCCGTTGTCGCAGCCGCAGCTGAAAAGATAATAGAGCTTTGCTATTGCCGCTTCGGTCGTTATATCAAAGCCGCTTACGGCGCCGGCTTCCTTCAGCTGAGAGCTTGCCTCATACGTACCTATTGACACTGTCCCCTGCGGGCACTGCGAACATACCGCCATGATCGTTCCGTTGGCGGAAGCCTTTCTGATTATCGGCAGAAGCGCGTCCCCGTTGCCGGGAATATTGCCCGCGCCGAACGTTTCAAGGACTATTCCCTTAAGCCGTTCTGTCATTATCGAGTCAAACAGCTCAAACTGTATCCCCGGGAACACCTTTATTACCCCTATCGGAATATTCTCAAGCTCTCTGAGTGCAAAATCTTGATTTTCAGGTCTTCTAAGCATTTTGCTGTTGTATTTTATGCTTATTCCGACGTCCGCAAGCGGCGGATAGTTGGGTGAAGCAAAAGCGATCATATCATCCGCAGAATATTTTATCGCTCTGTTGCCGCGCAGCAGCTTGCCTCCGAAATACAGGCATACTTCCTTTACCTCATCCCCGGCGGCTATCATCATAGCTGTAATAAGATTATCCCGTGCGTCGTTCCTTATTTCGCAAAGCGGTATCTGAGAGCCGGTAAGAACAACCGCCTTAGCATTGTTTTCGAGCATAAAAGAGAGTGCAGAGGCGGTATAGGCCATCGTATCCGTGCCATGAAGGATGACAAACCCGTCATAGGATGTATAATTGGCGCTTATTGCGCGCCCTATTTTGTTCCATTCATTTACCGTTATATTCGATGAATCGAGCAGCGGGTCGGTGCTTATAATGTCCCATTGAGGCATTTTTTCGGAGTTCAGCTCCGGCATCGCGCCGAGCAGCTCATAGAACGATTCTTTTCCCGGGACATATCCTCTATCTGACGGGACCATACCTATCGTTCCGCCCGTATATATAATAAGTATCCTCTTTTTCAAAACGAACCACACCCTAATTTTTTCATTTATTATAACCCGTATACCCGTTTCTTGCAATTGGACATATTCTATCAAAAATAATGGACATAGTTTTCAGTATATGATAAGATACATCAATAAAGATGTACAGGGAGTGATTCAATGTCAATTCTTACCCAGCTGAACAGCCCCGCAATGTATCTTATCTGCGGCGGGATCGTCTTCATTGTCGCTTTGATGTGCCTGTTCTTTATGGTTCGCGCATATAAAGCAGGCAAGGCCATCGGCATGGATACGGCAAAAATGAAGCGCGCCATAATTGCAAGCGCAACCTTCGCCGTACTTCCAAGCGTCGGCATCCTTCTTGGCGTTATCGCCCTGTCAGGAAGCCTTGGCATTCCCCTTCCCTGGCTGAGGCTGAGCGTTATAGGCGCTCTGCACTATGAAACGCAGGTTGCGGAGGCTGCCGCAGAGCAGGTGGGCATTACTCTTTCCGCCGCTCAGATGACGCCGGAAGCTTTTGTGACCATTGCACTTATGATGAGCTTCTGCATCATATGGGGAATGGTACTTACGATCGTATTCAACAAAAAATATACCGAAAGGCTCAGCGGAAACAGCGGCAAAAAAGGCGCTTCGTCTTTCGGCGGCTTCGGCGACAAAGCAATGACCGCTATGTTCATCGGGCTTGTAAGCGCATATATCGGCAGCTACATCGGCGACCTTGTCTCAGTCAACGGCCTTTTCAGTTTTACAGGCGCTTGGATCCCGCTTGCGGTTTCCGCCGTTGCCGGGCTTGTTATGGCTGGCTTTATCTGGCTGTCAGAAAAGAAAAAGGCTGCTTGGGTCGATAGCTTTTCGATTGCCGGAAGTATGCTTGCGGCAATGGCTTCCGCCGTACTCTTCGGCAAACTTTAAGGAAGGAGCGGAAAAAAATGACACAGGAAGAAAAAAATCAGATTTTTGAACAATACAACCGGCGGACGCATATCCTCGGCAGAGCTTTTTCGTTGATCGCCCTTGGTCTTCTGCTCGGCGCCCCCTTTGTGATGGGGCTTGTTCTTCACGCTTCGCCGAATATGGGCGCTTTTCTCAAGGGCTTTCTTGCTATCGGTCTTGTCTACCTTGTAAGCGGCATTGTCGAATACCTTATATACACGCCGATGCTCGGCGCCGGCGGGTCATATCTTGCTTTTATAACAGGCAATCTTATCAATATGAAGATTCCGTGTGCGATAAACGCAAGGGATATTGTCGGCGCGAAAACCGGAACCGCAGAAAACGAGATAATCTCCACGCTTTCGATAGCTACCTCCTCGCTGGTGACAATAGTTGTGCTTGCGCTCGGCGTCCTCCTGCTTCAGCCGCTTCAGCCTGTACTTCAGTCCGAAGCATTGCAGCCTGCATTTTCCAATGTCGTTCCTGCGCTTTTCGGCGCGATGGCTTATAAGTATTACAGACAGGATATCAAAGTGGCACTGTTCCCCTTCGTCTTCATGTCGCTGCTGTTTATATTCGTCCCCTCTCTTACAAGCTCCACAAGCTTTATGATCATTCCAAGCGGCGCTATTGCAATAGGCGTTGCGTTCCTATTTTTCCGCAAATCCAAAAAACAGGAGGAGATAGCGTAAAACTTACGCTATCAGTTATGTAAGATGAAAATCATCGGCTTTATTTTGCTTGCCGCGCTGGCTGTAATTTTGCTTTTGCTGCTTATTGCGCTTATCAGAACATTATTCATAAAAAAGCGATTCACAACATACACTCCTTCGCCTGATCCGGAAAGAGCTATGGAGTATGCAAAAAAGCTTTCCGAAATGGTGAAATTTGAAACCGTTTCCTATCCGAATGTTGACAGAAGCGACAGATTCAACGAGTTTCATACCGTTCTTGCAGCACTCTTCCCCACCGTGTTTGAGAAGCTTGAAGTAAACAATATCGACGGAAATCTTCTTATATATTGGAAAGGTAAAAAATCAGAGCGCCCAATAATACTCATGGGACATCAGGATGTTGTTCCGGCCGGAGGCGAATGGACACACGGCTACTTTTCCGGCGATATAGAGGACGGCAAAGTATGGGGACGCGGCGCGTGCGATACAAAGTGCTCCGTCATGTGTATTCTTCAGACATTTGAGGAGCTGCTTAAGTCAGGGTATGAACCTGTCAACGATCTTTACATCTCATCCTCATGCACGGAAGAGGTCGGCGGAGACGGCGCGCCGAAAATCGTCAGAGAGCTTAGCCGCCGCGGAGTAAAACCGTATCTTGTATGCGACGAAGGCGGCGCAATAGTTACAGATCCGATCGCCGGCGTAAAGGGCAACTTTGCCATGATAGGCGTCCTTGAAAAGGGACAGGGCAACGTTCGCTTTACCGCCCACTCCAACGGCGGCCACGCAAGCGCTCCCGGCAGAAACACGCCTATAGTCCGTCTTGCCGCTTTTGAGACCGAAATCGAAAAGCATAATCCGTTCAAAAAAATGTTTTGCCGTGAAGTAGAGGCCATGTTTACCGGTCTTGCACCCTACGCCTCGTTCCCGCTGCGGTTCGTATTCGGTAATCTCTGGCTTTTCAAAGGCATCCTTTCAAGGCTTATGCTAGGCATTTCCTCCGAAGCTGCCGCAATGCTACAAACCACAATGGCATTTACCGTGCAGTCAGGCTCCGAGGCATACAATGTCATCCCGCAAAACGCAAGCGTCTGCGCAAATATGCGTTTTATCCCGCATCAGGATATGGAAGAAAGCGTAAAGCTCGTAACGGAGCTGTCTGCCAAGTATAATATAGATGCAGAGCTTATTGATGGGTACCGCTCCTGCAAGAGCGTTGATATAGCCGGCGGCGCATTCAAAATGGTTACGCAGTCTGTTGAGCAGGTCTTCCCCGGTCTTGCCTATACGCCTTATGTTATGACCGGCGGGACCGACGCGAGGTTTTTCAACGAGATATGCGATAACTGCATCAGATTCTCTCCTATAATCTACGGTCCCGAACAGATGAAGGGTATGCATGGGCTTAACGAGAATGTTGAATATAACTCTCTCCCCGGAGCGGTTGATTTTTATAAAACGCTCATTCGCCTGAACGACGAAAAATAAAGTTCTGAATCAAAAAAAGTGCAGCCTGCAATATAAGCTGCACTTGTAAAATGAAAGTAGACACTCACAAAAGTGTGGGTGTCTACTTTTTCG